>Ga0066256_1000177_pt1 | contig 274738 bp, 255 predicted proteins | sample ThiBio_1000_biof_FD_87107 | JGI IMG/M metagenome (GOLD analysis project Ga0066256, IMG submission 87107) | Wastewater bioreactor microbial communities from Cape Town, South Africa - Thiocy_expt_1000_biof (version 2) | ecosystem: Engineered > Bioreactor > Thiocyanate-remediating >... | reverse complement strand
GCCGCCCCCGCCGGCGCGCCCGCCCCCGCCGCCCGCCCCCCCGCCCCCCGCCCCCCCCCGCGCCCGCGGGCGGGGGCGCCCGGGGCCCTCGCCGCCGCCCGCCGCCCCGCCGGGGGCGCGGGGCGGTGTTGGGGGGTCGGCCGGGCCCCCCCGCAGTGCGGGGGGGGGGGGGCGCCCGAAGGCGGGGGGGGGGGGGGGGGGGGAGCCCCACGCTCGAACACCGGGCTGACGCCCCCGGGTGTTGCAGTCGGCAATGCCCCACGCGCTGAAGGTGGGCGGACGGGGCAGGGCCAGTGTCTGCGGCCCCCCCCTCCCACCAGCCTTTCGGCTGGTCCCCCCCTCCCCCGCAAGCGGGAGAGGGAATCCCGACTGCGAGCTCTCAGTCCCTGAGTCCGTGCAGAAACCTCAGCACTTCGGCGTTGAACACCTCCGGGCGCTGCAGCGGTGCGAAATGGCTCACACCCGGCAGCGTCACCAGCCGTGCGCCAGGGATGGTCCGTGCCAGATAAGCCGCGTGCTCGGGTCGGATGAACTCGTCGTGCTCGCTCTGCGCGACCGTCACCGGCACCTTGATCAGGTGCAGGTCATCGGCCGTCAGGTTCGGTTGCGTCCGCTGCATCAATCCGACCGCATCGGCGAATGCGCTGAATGCCTCCGGCGTCGCCGACAGCCGCGCATAGTCCTTCACGTGCCGCCCAAAGCAGCGGTCGATCACCGGCGTCGGCGTGAACGGGTAGGTGCCGCTGTCATCGACATTGCAGGCGAAATAGAACAGCCCGCTCACCCGCTCCGGTGCCTTGTCCGCCATCCTCAGGCCGATTACCGCGCCGTCGCTCCAGCCCACGATCGCGGCGCGCCGGAGCCCCAGCGCATCCATCACCGCAAAGACGTCGGTCGCCATCAGGTCGTAGCTGTAGGGCCGCTCGTCGCGTGAGCTGTGGCCGTGCCCGCGGCTGTCGACCACCACCACCTGGTGGCCGGTATCGACCAGCGGCTGCACCTGGTGCTGCCAGTTGCCGGCATGCCCGAGCCCGCCATGCAGGAGGATCACCGGCGGGCCGGCGCCGAAACTGGCGTGCCAGATCTGGGCTCCGTCATTGGCGACGAAGGCCGAGCTGCCGCCCGGCGGCAGCTCGGCGCCCACATCCTCGAAATGCTTCAGTTCATCATCGCTGAACGTCATGGTCCCTCGTTGCTCGTTTCCGGTTGGCGATGCAACTGGTCGAGCAGCTTGCGAGGGATTCGACATTTACGCGAGCTGTTTTCCACCGACCCAGATGCCGCGGATCACCGGCTGGTCGCCGACCAGTCGCACCCGGACCAGGTCGGCCCTGAGGCCCGGCGCCAGCCGGCCGCGGTCGGTCATGCCGATGGACGCAGCCGGGTTGGCCGTCACCTTGGCGATCGCTTCGTGGAGCGGCATGCCGCGTCCCGCGAGGATGAACGGCGCGTGCAGCAGGCTCGCCGGCACGTAGTCGGAGGTGAGCAGGTCGAGCAGCCCGGCGTCGGCGAGGCTCGCGGCGCTGGCATTGCCTGAATGCGAGCGGCCAAGCACCACGTTGGGCGCCCCCATGACGATCTGCATCCTGAGCTCGCGCGCCCGCTGCGCCGCCACCAGCGTGGTCGGAAACTCGCTGATGGCGATGCCGTCGGCATGCGATTCCTCGACATCGGCGATGGTGGTGTCGTCATGGCTGGCGATGCGCAGGTTCCGCGCCCGGCCCAGCGCGCCGATCGCCGCGCGGCCCGGCACGACATAGGTGGTCTGGTCGAGCCGGCGTCCTTCGAGATAGGCGTCGAACTCCTCGTCGGTCCAGACCTGTGAATTCTTCTTGCGGCGGAATTCGCGATAGAGCTGGGTGTTGTGCCACTGGCGCTGCCCGGGCGTGTGATCCATCACGCTGAGCAGGCGCAACGCCGGATTGTCGATGTGGCGCTCGACGATGCCGAGCAGCGCCGGGTCCGACAGTTCGCAGCGGAAATGCAGGTAGTGGTTGGCCTTCACCAGCCCGGCGTCGCGCGCCTCGGTGAGCCCGGTGATCGCCGCGTCGAGCATGGCGGTGCGTGCCCCGCCGCTGTCGTAATCGCCCAGGGACAGCGCATCGAGCACGGTGGTGACGCCGGCCCCCAGCATCTGCCAGTCATGCGCCAGCACGGCCGAGAGCGTCGACGGCCAGCGCACGCCCGGCCGCGGCTGGAAATGGTGCTCCATATTGTCGGTGTGCAGGTCGATCAGTCCCGGCAGCAGCAGGTCGCCCTCGAGGTCGATATCGGCGCCGCCGCTGGCTTCCCCCACCGCCGTGATCTGGCCGTCGGCAATCGACAGGTCTCCGTCGATGACGGCATCGGGCAATACGAGGCGGGCATTCCTGAAGCTGGTGGTCACGAGCATATCTTCCGGGTCTGGCGGGCGGCGCGGCCGAGACTCAGCCGCGCGAGGGGAGGGCGAAAATCGAGGCGTGATATGACATGTCCATGACGAATTGACGTCAAAGATCGAGCCGCACCGCTTCCCGCTTCGCTGCGCCGCGCCCCTCGTGAAACTCCAGCCGATAGTGCCTCGGTGTCTTCCCCAGCCGCTTCTGGAACGCGTCGTAGAGCCGGGCCAGCGAGGTGTAGCCGCACTCGAACGCCACTTCGGCGATTTCCATGTCGGTATCGACCAGGAGCCGCATCGCGTGCTGCAGCCGATGCCGGCGGATATATTCGCCGATCGACATGCCCAGCACCTTCTGGAATGCCGCTCCGGCATTGGTGGCATGCAGCCCCGAGGCCGCCACCACGTCGCGTACGCTCACCGGGGTGTCGAGATGGTCGTGGATGAAACGGGTCATCCGCTCCGCCATTGCCACCGCCCGGTGGCCGGAGGGCGACATGGCCGGTTGCGGCGCGCGCCCGCCGGCCCGGGCGATCGACTGCGACCAGGAGAGACGCCGAACCCTGAGCCGCACCTCCTCCTCGAGGATGTGCCGCTGCGCCGTGTCGGCGTCCTGCCACTCGCGCGTCCAGCGCGCGAACATGTGCCGGTCGCCTTCGTCATGCTCGTGGCTGTAGAACACCTCGCCGTCGAGAATGGCCTGGCGGAAGCCCGGCTCGAGCGGCAGGCTGAGGAAGAACGACAGCGGCATGTAGGCGCAACTGAGCCGCTGCTGTGCGTCGACCGCCACCACCTGGTGCGGCGTCGCCGCCCAGAAGATTGCCAGTTCACCGGCATTCAGCACCAGTCGGCGCCCGTTGATCAGGTAGGTGAGCTGGCCCGACCACAGGTAGTTGAGCTCGATATGGTCGTGCCAGTGGCTTTCGGGCATGGCATCGGCGAGATGCGTCTCGACGCAGAACTCGTGCCTGAGAATTTCTTCGTTGTTGTCCGACATCGGCACGTCGCTGGGAGTGATGCGCAGTGCGTTCGGCATGGCGTCCCTCCCTGGTGCCGGCAACGACAACCGTCACAATCGCTACTTTTCCGGAAGAATAACACCGAAATTTCGGAAGATTACGCCCCCGCTTTGCCGGACAGTGGCTCTACGGGCCGTGGAGCGAGAGGGAAAGCGCTCTCTGGCGCCCTGGGGACCAGATGGAGGGTAGCACCATGAAAGCACTGCTTTCGGCCACCGCATTCACCGCGCTCGCGCTGTCGGGCACGGCGAGTTTCGCCGAGACCAACCTCACCTACATGATGTGGGGCGATCCGCCCGAGATCGCCGTATGGGAGGCGATCGTCGACGAGTTCGAGGCCGCCAACCCCGATATCAAGGTGAAGGTCGAGGTCTCCGACTGGGACAGTTACTGGGACAAGCTGCGGGTGACCACGGTCGGCGGCAATCCGCCCGATGTCTTCGCCATGGATGCGCCGCTCTACCCAGACTGGCAGTCGCGCGGCAGCCTGCTCGATCTCTCGCCCTATCTCGCCAAGGCGCCCGAGACGCTGGACGGCGTCTATCCCGGTCCGCTCGCCGCCTATCAGCTGAGCGCCGGCACCTTCGGCCTGCCGCGCGATTTCCAGACCATCGTGCTGTTCTACAACAAGGCGATGTTCGATGCCGCCGGGGTGGCTTATCCCGATGAGAGCTGGACCCTCGACGACCTCCGCGCCGCGGCCAAGAAGCTCACCATCGACAAGGACGGCGACGGTCGGACCGATCAGTGGGGGCTCGGCACCGAACTGTGGGACATGGAGCCGATGTGGGGTCCCGTGGTCTACAGCTATGGCGGCGCTCCGATCAGCGAGGATTTCAAGAAGACCACGCTGGGCGACGCCCCGGCAGCCGAGGCGTGGAAGTTCCTCGCCGATTTCCGGCTGAACGACGGCTCCGTCATGAGCCAGGAAGACCTCGAGAGCTATGGCAACGACGGCTTCCTCGCCGGTGTCGCGGCGATGACCTTCTCCGGCCACTGGGTGGTGCCGGCCTATTCCGATCTCGGCTTCGAATGGGATGTGGCGCCGTTCCCCAAGGGACCGGCCGGCCGCGCCACGCTGGTCAACAGCGCCGGCATCGTGGTCAGCGCCTCGACGCCCAACCCGGATGCGGCCTGGAAATTCGTGCAGTTCGTCATCAGCGAGAAGGGGCAGTCCAAGCTCACCGAACTCGGCTTCGCCATCCCGGTCATCGACAAGGTGGCCAACAGCCCGGTGTTTCTCGAGCAGAAGGCGCGCGGCAATCATCAGGTGTTCCTCGACGCGCTGGCTTACGCTCACACCAAGCCGAGCTTCCGTGGCTACGAGGAGTGGTCGGCTGCCGTCGGCGACACGCTGGCGCTGGTCTGGAATGGCGAGATGAGCATCGAGGACGCGCTGGCCGAGATCGTGCCGAACGCCGACGCGGCGCTCGCCAACAACCAGTAACCCGCCAGGGGACCCGGGCGGCCTCCACCGGCTTGCCGGACGCCCGGGTTAGTTCCACGGTGACTCATCGGGTAGGCGAGGGCAGCACGGATGTCGCAGATCGGAGTTTCGCCGCGCGGCGCCGAGCGCTTCTGGGTGATCGTGCTGCTGCTGCCGACCCTGCTCGGCCTCGCCCTCGGCGCCTTCGGCTCGATCGCCGCCACCATCGGCATCAGCCTCTATCAGTGGGACCTGCTGAGCCCCGCCAAATGGGTGGGCTTCGACAACTACCTGGCGCTGCCCGAGAACCGCAACTTCCTCAAGGCGCTCGGCAACACCGCGCTGTTCTCCGCCATCTACGTGCCGGCGACCCTGTCGATCTCGCTTATCGTGGCGGTGCTGCTCAACCAGCGCCTCCGTGGCGTCAGCCTGTTCCGGCTGATCTATTTCATCCCGGTGGTCACCTCGCCCACCGCGGTCGGGCTCGTCTGGACCTGGATCTACTCCAAGGACAAGGGCGTGCTGAACGCCATCATCACCGGTTTCGGCGGCGATCCGGTGCACTGGCTCGGCTCCGACATGGCGCTCTACTCGGTGGTGATCGTCAATGTCTGGGGCGCCATCGGCGAGGGAATGATCATCTTCCTCGGTGGCTTGCAGGCCATTCCACGCGACGTCTACGAGGCCGCGACCATCGATGGCGCCAACCGCTTCCAGCAGTTCCTCGCCGTTACCGTGCCGATGCTGCTGCCCTCGATCTTTTTCCAGGCGGTGCTCTCGACCATCCACGCCTTCCAGGCCTTTGACTACGTCTACATCCTCACCCAGACCGGCAATGGCGGCTCCAGCGTGCCCATGCTGGTGTTCAACATCTATCGCGAGGGGTTCAACTACTTCCGCATGGGCAATGCCTCGGCCCAGTCGGTGGTGCTCGCGGTCATCGTCCTCGGCCTCACCCTGGTCTATTCGCGGCTCAACAAGCGCTGGGGGCAACAGGGATGAGCGCCGTCACCGCTGCCGCTCCGGCCACCGAGCTGCCGACCACCGCCTTCCTCGCCAAACATTTGCGCGAGAACCTCTGGTTCTATCTCGTCCTCATTGCCGGGGGCGTGCTGATGGTCGCGCCGTTCGTCTGGATGGTATCGACGGCGCTGAAGCCGGCGGCCGACCAGTTCAGCCGCGACCTGATCCCGCGCCGGATCACCTTCGAGAATTTCGGCAAGGCCTGGGAGCTGATGGAGTTCCAGCACCTGGTCTGGAACTCGTTCCGCATCGCGGCGCTCTCGACCATCGGCCAGGTGGTCACCTGCTCGATGGGCGCCTTCGTCTTCGCCATCGTCCGCTTCAAGGGCCGGGACCTGTTGTTCCTCGTGCTGCTGGCGACGCTGATGGTGCCGTACCAGATGACCGTCATCCCGCAGTTCATCATCTTCAAAACCTTCGGGCTCTACGGCACCGACGTGCCGCTCTACCTGCCGAGCTTTCTCGGTGGCGCTTTCGGCGTGTTTCTGCTGCGCCAGTATTTCCGCACCATCCCGCTCGAACTGCTCGAAGCGGCCCGGCTCGATGGCGCCAGCCTGTTCAGGATCTACTTCTCGATCTACCTGCCGCTGGCCAGGCCCGCGCTCGCCGCCCTCGCCATTTTCGCGTTCATGAGCTCGTGGAATGACCTGTTCAGCGCGCTGATCTACCTGCCGTCCGATCTCGAAAAGACCACGCTGCCGGTCGGGCTGGCGCTGTTCCAGCGGCTCTATCGTGCGCAATGGGCGCTGATGATGGCCGCGGTGATCATCTCGATCGCCCCGATCGTCGTGGCGTTCTTCTTTGCCCAGAAGCAATTCATCCAGGGGTTCGCCGCGACCGGCATCAAGTAACTCCTGATCCGCAGCCCATAACCAACCACCCCCTCGGCATCGCCTCGCGATGAAGGAAAAACGCATGCTCAAAATCTGTCTCATCGGCGCCGGCAGCACCGTCTTTGCCCAGTCCATCCTCGGCGACGTGCTCTCCAACCCGGCCTTGCAGAACGCCACCATCAGCCTGTTCGACATCGACGAAACCCGGCTTTCCACCTCCTATGTGGTCGCCAACCGGATCGGCGAGACCCTGGGGCTCACCAACCTCCAGGTGGAGGCCACCATGGATCGGCGGGCTGCACTGCAGGGCGCCGATTTCGTCATCCTGATGATGCAGGTGGGCGGCTACAAGCCGGCCACCGTCACCGATTTCGAGGTGCCCGACAGCTTCGGGCTCAACCAGACCATCGGTGACACGCTCGGCATCGGCGGCATCTTCCGGGGCCTGCGCACCATCCCGGTACTGTTCGATATCTGCCGCGACATGGAGGAGGCGTGCCCTGACGCAACCCTGCTGCAATACGTCAACCCGATGGCCATCAACTGCTGGGCCATCAAGGAGAAGTTCCCCCACATCAAAACCGTCGGCCTCTGCCATTCGGTGCAGGAGACCTCGCACCAGCTGGCGGAGCTCCTGGGCGAGAACCCCGCCGACCTCAGCTACCTCTGCGCCGGCATCAACCACGTCGCCTTCTACCTGAAGTTTGGGAAGGTCTTGCCGGATGGCGAGTTCGAGAATCTTTATCCCCGCCTCAAGGCCATCGCCCAGCATGGCCCGATCCCCGACGACGACCGGGTGCGCTTCGACCTGTTGAAGCGGGTCGGTCACTTCGTCACCGAGTCGAGCGTGCATTTCTCCGAGTACAACTCGTGGTTCCTGAAGCGCGGCCGGCAGGACCTGCTGGAAAAGTACAACCTGCGGCTCGGCGAATATCTCTACCGCTGCGAGGAGCAGATCGCCGAATGGCACCAACTCCGGCACGACCTCGAGGGCGACGCGCCGCTCGAGGTGGAGCAGAGCAATGAATATGCCGCCGGCATCATCCGCTCGCTCACCACGGGCGAAAACGGCCTGATCTATGGCAACGTCCCCAATCGCGGGCTGATCGAAAACCTGCCCGATGACGCGGTAGTGGAGGTGCCGTGCCACGTCGACCGCAACGGCATCCAGCCCACCCGCATCGGCCATATCCCCGATCACCTCGCTTCGATCATGCAGCTGTCGATCAACGTCCAGCGCCAGACCGTCGCCGCCGCCGTCACCGGCAGGCGCGAGCACATCTACCATGCGGCCATGCTCGACCCGCACACCGCGGCCGAACTGTCGCTGGATGAGATCTGGAGTCTCGTGGACCGGTTGATCGAGGCGCATGGCAACTGGCTGCCGGCCTATCGGTAGGTGACCCTTCCTGGCCCTCTCCACTCCACCGGCCGTCACCCCGGCGAACGCCGGGGCCCAGTGCGCCGATTGCTCAACGAGCTCGATCCCTCCGACGCTGCCGTGATGGACCGGCGCGGCCACGGTTTGCCCAACCGTCCGAGCAATGGGTCCCGACTTTCGTCGGGATGACGACCGGTGGGGTCAGGAAAGGACTGGGTCCTACTTCACGCTCGAAAAGCTCGTCGGCGTCAGGAACTGGCTCGTCACATTGGCGAGCAAAGGGCCGTTGGCTTCCGAGGCGTTGCGTGCCGCTATCCAATCGGGATCGGTTGCGAAGGCGGTCCACTTGGTCTCGCGTTCGGCCATCGAATTCCAGCGCACCATATAGGTGAGGTCGTTGTTCGAGTTGCCGATCACCGTGGTCCAGAAACCGGCCTGTTCGATGCCGTGCCGTTCCCACAACGCCAGGGTGTGGTCCTGAAACCGCCGCTGCAGGTCGGGCAGTCTGCCGGGCAGGCAGGTATAGATGCGCAACTCGTAGATCATGCTAGCTCCTTCGGCGCCTGTTTCTTGCGCCCGCCGCAGTTAGCCCACTACTGGCGCGATTGACAAACACTCCGGCACCGCCATTAGCAGCATAGACGCCCACCAAAGATTATAATAGCATACCATTATAAGAAACGGACCAAGTCCGTCGGAGGATGCTTCGCTGAGGGGCGGAGCAGAGGGCTCGATAACGATCGTCGGGACACTGGACTACGCCGTCGGCGGCTCTGCGCCACCGGACGACGGGGGACGACTTGGCGCTTTTGGGCATCCTGGGAGGGAACACATGCCAAATGGAGTTATGCGGGTTGTGGCCGGGCTCGTACTGGGGCTCTGCGCCATGCTGCCGGCTATCGCCGTGGCGCAGACCGTCGACGAGATCATTGCACGCGGCAAGCTGATCATTGCCGTCGACACCACGACGCCGCCTTACGGATTTCTCGATGCCGAGCTGAAGCCGACCGGCTTCGACATCGAAGTCGCCACCAAGATGGGCGAGGCGCTGGGCGTGCCGGTCGAGTTCGTCACCGTCACCTCGCCCGGCCGCATTCCGGCGCTCCTCACCAAGCAGGTCGACGCGGTGGTTTCGATCTTCTCGATCACGCCGGCCCGCGCCATCCAGATCGATTACTCGATCCCCTATGCCGGCCAGTCGGCCGTAGTGATCGCCCCCAAGAGCACGGCGATTTCGAGCCATGCCGATCTCGTCGGCAAGAAGGTCGGCCTCACGCGCGGCACCGCCGAGGACGGCATTCTGACCGCTGCGGCCGAAGCCAATCCGGGCATCGAGATCCTGCGCTTCGACGATTATGCCTCGCTGCTGCAGGCCATGGTGTCGGGCCAGATCGATGCCATGGGTGGCGGCGACTACGGTGAGATCTACCTGAAGAAAGCGCAGAACGGCGACGACTTCGAGCAGAAGTACAAGCTCAAGACCTTCTACTTCGGCATCGGCGTCGCCAAGGGCAACGACAACCTGCGCCAGTGGCTCAACACCTGGCTGTTCACCCTCAAGGCTGACGGCGTGCTGGCCGACCTGTCGATGAAGTACCGCAACCAGCCGCTGCCCGACCTGCCGGTGTTCTGAGCGCACGCGAAATCCTGGTTCGCTGGCGGGGCCGTACGGTCCCGCCAAACTTCCCCGTCTTCGACAGGACGCGCATGCAAACCGCCCTGCAATTCGGACCGGTCCTCATTCATCTCGATCGGCTGCTCGCCGGCGTCGGGCAAACCATCCAGCTCGCCGTATTGTCGATCCTCTTGGGCACCGTCATCGGCATCCTCGGCGCCATCGGCCGCAGCTTCGGGCCGCGCTGGGTGTCCTGGCCGATCGCCGCCTATGTCGAGCTGATCCGCAACACCCCCTTGCTGATCCAGCTCTATTTCGTGTTCTTCACGCTGCCATTGATCGGGCTGAAATTCTCGAGCGGCACCGCGGCGATCCTGGCGCTCTCCATCCATCTGGGCGCCTATGCCACCGAGATTCTCCGGGCCGGCGTGCAGTCGGTACCGGTGGGCCAGATCGAAGCCGCCAAATCGCTGGGCCTCAGCAGCTATCGCATCATCCGCCATGTCATCCTGGTGCCGGCGGTGCGCGCCGTTTATCCGGCGCTTTCGGCCCAGTTCATCCTGCAGCTGATGGGCACGTCGATCGTCGGCGCCATCGCCGCCGAGGAACTCACTGCCATTGCCAACAACCTGGTGATGGAGACCTTCCGCAGTTTCGAGGTCTACATCGTCATCGCGGTGATCTATTTCGTGCTGGTGCAGGCAGCGAGCCTGATCTTCGCCGGCCTCGGGCGCCTCCTGTTCCGCTGGAGGAGCTGAGATGAGCCTCCGCGATTTCGGCCCCAATGAACTGATGTTCCTGATCATGGCGACGCGCTGGACCATCCTCCTCGCCCTCATCGCCTTTGCCGGGGGCGGGGTGATCGGCCTCGTCGTCGCAGCGCTCCGCGTTGCGCCGATCCCGCCGCTGCGCTGGCTGGCCGCCGGCTACATCCAGTTCTTCATGGGCACGCCGATCCTGATCCAGCTGTTCATGGCCTATTACGGCTCGTCGCTGCTCGGCTTTCGGCCCGACCCCTGGGCGGCTGCGGCCGTGACCTTCTCGCTCAATGGCGGCGCCTTCTTCGGCGAAATCTTCCGCGGCTCGATCGATGCGGTGCCGAGGGGGCAGTGGGAAGCCTCGACCGCGCTCGGCTTCCGCTTCCTGCCCACCCTCCGGCTGGTGATCCTGCCGCAGGCGGTGCGCCTGATGCTGCCGCCCACGGTCGGCTTCATGGTGCAGATCGTCAAGACCACCTCGGTCGCCTCGCTGATCGGCCTCACCGAACTGGCCCGCGCCGCCACGCAGGTGAACACCGTCACCTTCCAGCCGGTGTTGGTGTTCGGCACGGTATCGATCATCTATTTCATGCTGTGCTGGCCCCTGTCGCTCTACGCCGGCTACCTCGAGCGCCGGGTCGGCGAGGGCGCAGAGGTGAAAGCGAAAAAGCCGCTATTGCTGGCGAGTTGAGGCGGGGCAGGCACCTACGAGCGCACACCCACCGGCGTCATTCCCGCGAAGGCGGGAACCTAGTGGGATGCTGCAGCATCCGTTGGCGCTAAGGGATCGCACTGGGTCCCCGCCTTCGCGGGGATGACGCCGGTGGGTGGTGCGATAGAAACCGTGCGTGGGGAACGGTGAAGGTATGAACCCTCACCCCCCAAACGCCGGCAACACCAACCCCTTCGTCCCCACATCGATCGCAAACAATCCGCCCGGATTGCTCTGGCCGACAAAGTGCTCGGCCGGGCGCTTCAGCACGGCGGTGGTGACATAGAGGATGTCGAGGTTGTCGCCGCCGAACTCGCAGCAGGTGGGCAGGTCCGTCGGCAGCACGATCGACTGCATCAGTTTCCCCTGCGGGTCGTACTGGTTGACCCGGCTTGTCACCGGGATCGTCACCCAGTAGCAGCCATCGGCATCGACCGTCGCGCCGTCGGCGATGCCGCCGCTGCCGTCGAGATCGATGAAGGTGCGCTGGTTCTCGATGTCGCCGGTGGCGGCATCGAAATCATAGGCGCGGACGATCGTCGTGTGGCTGTCCGAGAAGTACATGGTCTTGCTGTCCGGGCTCCAGGCGAGCCCGTTGCAGCAGCCGACGCCCTCGATCATCCGGTGGACCGACAGGTCTTTGTCCATCCGGTAGAGCGAGCCGATGAATTCCGCCTGCTTGCCCGGCGCCTCGAACATCGAGCCCGACCAGAAGCGGCCCTGCCGGTCCGGCTTGCCGTCATTGAAGCGGGTATCGCTCAGGTGCGCCTCGGGGTCGACGATCGCCTCGAACGAACCGGTCGCGGGATCGAAGAAATAGAACCCCGATACCATGGTGACGACGAGCCCGCCCTTGGCGCGCAGCCCGATGCAGCCGAGATATTCCGGCGATTCCCAGGTGTCGTCCTTGCCGGTTTTCGGATCGTAGCGGTGGATCAGCTTGCTCCAGATATCGATCCACCACAGCACGCCCGCCTTGGGGTCCCAGATGGTGCCTTCGCCGAGTTCGGCCTTGGCGTCGACGACGCAGGTGATGTCCATGAGCTATCCCTTGACTGCCCCGGCGCTGAGCCCGGCGACGATGTAGCGCTGGATCAGCAGGTAGAAGATGACCGGGAAGATGGAGAAGAACAGTGCCGCCGCCAGCACGCGGTCGATCGGCGTGTCGAGCATCACCTTGAGTGAGGCGAGGCCCACCGCCACCGGCCGGATATCGGGCGACGTAACGAGGGTCACCGCGAACAGGTACTCGTTCCAGGCATAAAAGAACGACACCACGCTGATCGCCACCAGCCCGGGCGCCGCCAAGGGCAGCAGCGTGCGAATGAGCGCCCCGAGCGGCGAGCAGCCGTCGATCAGCGCCGCCTCATAGATTTCCTCGGCGATCGAATCGAAGGAGTTCTTCAGGATCCAGATGCAGATCGGCAGGATGAAGGCCGCGTCGACCAGCGACAGGGCCGGCAGGCTGTCCGACAGGCCGAGGTTGCGATACATCGCGTAGACCGGAATGACCACCAGCGCCTCGGGAAGCATCTGGGTCATCAGCAGCAGCAAGCCGAAGGCCGCCTTGCCGCGCCACCTCAGGAACGTCATGGCGAACGAGCCCAGCACCGCGAGCGCCAGGACGATCAGCGTCGTCATCCCCGCGAGCAGCAGCGAGTTCACCAGCCAGCGCGCCACCGGGAAGTTCTCGAACAGCGTGGTGAACGGCAGGAAGCTGATCTCCTTGGGGAACAGCGGCGGCGGAAACTGCATCCCCAGGCTCAGCGGCTGGATCGAATTGACGATCATCCAGTAGACCGGGAACAGCACCGCGGCACAAAAGCCCAGGATGATGGCGTAGAACGCCACACCTGCACCGAAGCGGCGGAGCTTGTAGGCCGCAGACGAGGTCGCCGTCATGCTCAACTCCTCCTCGCGCGGTCTTGCCGCTGTTGGGCATAGACGAACAGCAGGGTGAGCCCGAGCACGATGACGAAGCCCGAAACCCCCAGAGTGGCGCCATAGGCCAGGTCGAAGAAGCGGAACGCCGTCTGGTAGATGCGCAGCACCAGCGTTTCGGTAATGCCGCCATAGGGGCCGCCGCCGGTGGTCAGCCAGATCAGCGTGAACTGCTTGAACGAGAAGATCGACATCAGCACGGCCATCAACAGCAGGGTCGGAGTGATCTCGGGAATGGTGATGTGGCGAAGCACCTGCAATCGGTTGGCACCATCGACCTCGGCTGCTTCATAGGTTTCGCGCGGTATGGCCTGCAGCGCTGCGAGGATGACGAGGAAGGTGAACGGGAAGGCCTTCCAGATCGACAGCGCAATGACCAGCGGCATCGCCAGCTTGGGGTCGGACAGCCAGTTCAGGTTGTCTTCGATGCCGGGAATGAGCCGGGCGAAGACGTTCATCACCCCGAATGTCGGATTGCACATCCAGAGGAAAACCAGCACGGCCGAGATTTCCGGGAACGCCCAGGGCACCGCGATGACGCTCCGCGCCAGGTTGCGGCCGCGGAACTTGCGGTTGAGCAGCAGCGCGGCGAGCAGCCCGAGCGACACGGCTCCCACGACCACGAAGGCCATGTAGGTGAAGGTGACCTGCACGGCGAACCAGAAGTCGTCGTCCTCGAACAGCCGTTCGTAGTTGCGCAGACCCACCCAGGTGACCTTGTCGACGCCGACCACGTTGTTCGAAAAACTGGTCAGGAACTGCTGGGCGATCGGGAACAGGATGAAGACGCCGAGATAGGCGACGATCAGGAAGACCAGCGTATAGGGCAGGGAGTTGTGGCGGCTCCACCCGCGGCGTTGCCTCATGCGTTCTTCCAACGCCTCTGCAGTCGCTGACTGAAACATTCGCTCGATCTTCCCCGAAGGTCGACGTGAGGGACGAACGCGGGCCTCGTCCCAGGACGTGGAGACATCATCGGGGGCGCTCCCAAGGAACGCCCCCGATGCACTCAGTGCGGCCGGCTACAGGGTGAAGCCGTCGAACAGCCGGTCGGAGGCCTTCTCCAGCGCCTGCTGGGCGTCGGCCATGGCATCCTCGACCGGCCGGTTGGCGACCAGCACCTCGGAGAACTTGTCCATGACGACGTTGCCGAACTCCTGGTTGAAGAAGATGTAGTCGCCCATGATCTCGAGCGGCGTGATCGCCTTTCCCTTGAGGTACCCGTCGGCCCAGAACTGCTTGTCGAGGTACTCCTGGCGGATCGCCTCCGGATAGGGCGGCACCACGTCGAGGCACCGCTCCATCAGTTCCTGATAGTTCTCGGGCTTGTAGAGCCACTCGACGAAGCTCTTGGCGGCGGCCTTTTCGTCGTCCGAGGCGTGGGCGTTCACGCAGATCGGATGGATGCGGGTGATGGCCTTGCCGCTGGGGCCGGGCGGCACGACGCTGCGCAGCGACGGATAAATGTCCGGGCCGGAACTGGACCAGATATTGACTGCCGCGGAGACGATCAGCTGCTGGCCGATCCGGCCATTGGCGTACATCTGGTTGGCGGTCGCGGTGTCGGTGCCCTTCGGCATCGCCTTGTCGTACATGGTCTTGAAGAGCTTCAGCCCTTCGATCACCGGGGCGGTGTTGACCATGGGCTTGCGTCCCTCGGCCCAGACGCCGTCGAACATCACTGCCCATTGCTGCAGGATGAACCAGAAATCGCCTGGTTCGCTCATCAGGTGGGGCGAGTAGATGCCGAACTGGTCCGGCGACTTGGTCAGCGCGGTGGACGTCTCCACCCATTCCTCGACCGAGGCGGGCGCCCCGACGCCGGCCTTCTCGAACATGGCCGAGTTGTAGAGCAGGCCGAACTTCACGGTGACGATGTCCAGTCCGTGCACCTTGCCGTCGACCCGCAGGTGGTCATGGGCGGCGCTCAGCTTGTCGCCGATGCCGAGCTTGTCGACGATGTCCTGCAAGGGCTCCAGATGCCCGCCGCGCAGCAGGCGCACCACCAGGTCGGGGGTGGTGTGGAACAGCGCGCCGTTGATCTTCCCGGACTGGGACTGGATCAGCATGTTGTTGGTGAATTCGTTGAACGGCGCGCCGGCTTCCTCGATGAAGACATCGCTCTGTTCGGCGTGGAATTTTGCCAGCATCGCCCGCCAGGCGTCGCCGCGTCCGGGCTCGTTCCACATCCACGATACCAGCGGGATCTTGATCTTCGCATTCTGGGCGAGCGCTGGTGTCGCCAGGGCCGCGGCGAAACCTGCCGCTGCGGTCCGCTTCAGGAAGTCACGACGCCCCATGCTCATCGAGCGCGGGAGCAACAGGCCGTTGCCTGGTCTGTTCATGTTTGTTCCTCCTCATGGAACCCGGCGCGATGGTCATTCGCCATCCTGTGCGCCAGTTCCGACCACGTTGATACCGGTACCAAACGTCACTATCCGTTCACCGGCAGCGATGGCTGCCTGCGACAGAGACGACTTTGTTCTGGCTTCCCCTCGTGACGCGGCAGCTCCTCAACTGTCGCGCTCCGGCCGGACAAGCGGAAACAACTCATCCGGCAGCTATGATGCTATTATAATTCTATAATGCTGTCCATGCCGATGCCGACTTTTCGGCGGATGGTCAGGCGAGGTCGTTCGGCGCGTCGTAGGTGATCGAGAACATGTCGGCCGGGTGCCGCGCGATCGAGAACTCGACGTTCCGCTGGTCCGACGACTGGTACATCATCTCCACCGCAAGGATCGCCGAGCCCTCGGCCACCCCCAGGTCCGCAGCGACCACCGCATCGGCGATCTCGGCGCGAATGGTGCAGTGCGCCACCGCCATGCGGATGCTGAGCCGGCGCTGCACGGCGCGGAAGATCAGCACGTCGTTGAAATCCTCCTTCTTCAGCTGCGCGCCGATATCGGGCGGGAAGTAGGTGGTGATCTGCGCCTTCTTCTGTTTGCCGACGCCCAGGATCGAGCGCAGGCAATAGCCCTGCTCATCCTTGCCGAGCCCGAAATGCCGCTGCAGCAGCGGCGAGACTTCCTTCTTGTACGACTTGATCTTCAGCGACGCGTCCTTGGTGAAGGCCGCCATGTCGGCGAAGTTCTTGAAGGTCCAGCTCAAGGTCACCGGCGGCGCCGCCGAGGTGACGACGGCGGGTTTAGCCGACCGCTTCTTGATCAGCCCGTCGGCCTCGAGATCCCGCAGTGCCTGGCGCACCGTGATCAGGCTGACCCCGAAGCGCTCGGCGATCATCGCCTCCTTGGGCAATTCGCCGCCGACCGGAAACGCCCCCGAGGTGATCGGCTCGCGCAGAATATCGGCGAGCTGCCGGTACAGCGGCCCCTGCGCCCGCGCCAGCGCGCGTTTCGGCAGCAGATCGATCGTGGCGTTCAGGTCGTCCATGTACTCAGCCAAGCCTCACAGGTGTGGCTATGATAATAGCACGAACTATGACTCGCGAACGGACGTGTTCAGCTCGTCCCCGAGTAAGTGGGGCGGTCTTGCCTTCGCTCCGTCCGCACCCACCCGCCGTCATCCCGGCGAAAGCCGGGACCCAGTGCACCGGCGTTTCCACTCGCACGAGCCGCGCCGACCTTGCCGTGATAGACCGGCACGGACCGCATATGCCCCACCCTCCGAGCAGTGGGTCCCGACTTGCGTCGGGATGACGGCCGGTGGTGGTTCGAACGGATCGGCGCAATCACCCCTAAGCCAACAACCGCAACGGCAACTCGAGATACGCCTTGAACCGCGTCAGGAACGCTGTCGCCGCGTCCTCGCTCACTGCCGCCGCGTCGAACGACAACAGGCATTCCCCCGTCGCCGGACCCGCCGCCAGCACCACCCGCATGTTGCGACCCGGCTTCAGCGGCATCATCACCGGTCGGATGTCGGAGGCCGCCAGCAGCTTCAGCGACAGCGCCGCCGGCTCGCTCGATTCGTCGCCGCCTGCTTCGATCGCCTGGAGCCGCCGCGCCCGCAGTGGTGCGAGCGAGCCCTTGCGGATGTCGGCGAACACCAGTTGCGCCGCCTGCTGCTCCAGCGCCACCGGGGCGCCCGCGAGACTATGGCTCTCCGGCACGTCGTCCAGTGCACATCCGGCCGCGCGCAGCACCACGTCTTCCAGAGTGAACGGCGTGTCGGCATCGGCGAAGCCGGCCAGCAGCTGCAACAGCGTCGCCAGCTGGATCGTCGTGCCGAGCGACGAAGCCTGCGGTCCGGCATTGCCCCCCGGGGCAGGGGGGCGGGCGGCATAAGCCGCAACATCCGCCGCGACGATGCGGCCGTTCGGCCCGCTGCCGGTAAGCACCTCCAGCGTCAGGCCGCGCTCGCGCGCCAGCCGGCGGGCATAGGGCGAGGCGGCGCGGCGGGGCTGGAGCGCGGTGGCAGCCATCAGCGCTTCAGGTATTCGCGGTTGACGCAGTTGGTGAGCCGGCCTTCCGTCAGATAGGCATGGATCACCTCGATCGACTTGAGCCTGAGGTCGATCATCGAGGCCGGGCTGTAGAACGCCGCATGCGGGGTGACGATCAGCCGATCCTTGATCCACGGCTCGTTGGCGCGCCACGCCTTGATCAGCGGATGGTCGAGATCGCCGGGCTCGTTCGGCAGCACGTCGAGCCCGGCGCCCACCACCGTGCCCTTGCGCATCGCCGCTTCCAGCGCCGACACATCGATGATGGGCCCGCGCGCCGTGTTGATGACGATCAGCCCGGGCTTGGCCGCGGCGAACGCCTCGGCTCCGAGCAGCCCGCGTGTCTCGCTGCTGAGCGGCGCATGCACCGACACCACGTCGGCCCGCGCCAGCAGTTCGTTGAGCGAGTGCACCCGCTCGTAACCGGTCGAGAGGTCTACGCCCGAGAGCAGGTGCGGATCGTAGAACACCACCTTCATGTCGAAGGCGGCGGCCCGGCGCGCCGCGGCGAGCCCGATACGGCCGAGTCCGATGACACCGAACGTGGCGTTCTTGTGCCGCCGGATCAGCGGTGCCTTGGAGAAATGCCAGCCCTCGAGCCCGTCGACGGCGATTTCGGCCGGGTAGCTGTAGGTGCCGCGGGTCAGCGCCAGCATCAGCGCGATCGCGTGGTCCGCCACTTCGGTGGTGCCGTAATCCGGCACGTTGCAGGCCGGAATGTTGCGGGCGCCCCAGCCGGCGGTATCGATATTGTCGAAGCCGACACCCGAGCGCACCGCGATCTTGGCATTGGGAAACGCCGTCGGCGGCAGCGGCACGTTCAGCGTCGGCGAGTGGTTGATCACCGCATCGACGGTCTTGGCCACCTCGGGGTCGAGCACCGCCGCGACATCCGCCGTCGAGCGGGCAAGGATGAACTCGACATCCGGGTAGTGCTGGCGTTCCAGCTCGGCATCATCGGCAGCCTGCCAGTTGACGCACAGAATCTTCATCGTTTCCTCCGCTGCCCTCGGCAGTCGCTGATTATTTCCGAATGCCGCCGATGCGGCCGCCCATCGGCACCACCGCACCGACCGGCTGGTCGATGACGCTCAGTGTACCCGACGCCGGCGCCTCGATCTCCACCACCGCCTTGTCGGTTTCGATCTCGGCGACCACGTCGCCTTCCTTCACCGCATCCCCGACCGCCTTCAGCCATTTGACCAGCGTGCCCTCCGACACCGTGAGGTCGCCGAACGGCATGTTGATCGGCTCGTCGTCGGACCTGGTCACAGGAGCCGCGGCGGGCGCGGGCGCTGCAACCGGGGTCGGGGCTGGCGCGGCGGCTGCCGCCTCGGCGACGATGCCGGTGGTGTGCCAATGGTCAGGCACCGGCGCCTTGCCGGCGATGATGTTGCGCACGCCGTCCATGATCCGCGCCGCGTCGACCAGCATGGCGCGCTCCAGCACCGGCGCGAACGGATGTGAGACCGGCGCGGTGTGCAACCGACCGACCGGGCCGTCGAGTTCGTCATAGGCCAGCTCGTTGATGGTCTGGGCGATCTCGCCGCCCATGCCGCACATCGCCCAGGCCTCGTCCACCACCAGCAGGCGGTGGGTCTTCTTCACGCTCTCGACGATGGTGTTCACGTCGAGCGGCATGATGGTGCGGAGGTCGACCACTTCGACATCGGTGCCCTGCGCCGCGAGCAGATCCGCCGCTTCCAGCGCCCGCGCCACCATCTGCCCGGCCGCGACGATGGTGATGTCCTTGCCTGATCGAGCGATGCGCGCCGAGCCGAACGGTACATAGTGATCCTCGCCCACCGGCACCGGGCCCTTCGAGGCAAACAGCGCCTTGGGCTCCAGCATCACCACCGGGTCGCCACCCCGCAGCGCGGTCTTCATCAGCCCCTTGGCGTCGGCGGGGTTGGACGGCACGCAGACGATCAGCCCCGGCATATGCGCGAACAGCGGATGGTACATGCCCGAATGGTGCGGGCCGGAACTGCGCAGCGCGCCGGCGCCGGCGCGCACCACCATCGGGGCGCTCATTTCGCCGTTGCTCATGTAGCGGAGCTTGGCCGCCTGGAGGAAAATCTGCCCGGTGGTCTCGAAGGCGAAGTCGGCGAACATCAGGTCCGACACCGTGCGCGTGCCGGTCGCCGAAGCGCCGACCGCCGCAGCAGTAAAGCCCTGCTCGGAGATCGGTGTGTCGACCAGCCGCTCCGCCCCGAACTCGTGCCAGAGGTTCTTGGTATGGGCAAAGCTGCCGCCGCGCTCGCCGGTGCCTTCGCCGAAATACAGGATGGCCGAGTTGGCCCGCATTTCCTCGGCAATGCCGTCGCGCACCGCCTCGAGCCAGCCCTGCACCCGAGTCTCGCCGGCCGGCCGCGCCTTGAGCGCTTCCGGCGGATTGATCGGGTTGGCATAGACATGCCGCCGCACCGTCGCCGGGTCGGGCTCGGGCGAGTTGCGCGCGAACTCCAGTGCCTCCTGCACCACCTTGTCGATATGGCTTTCGATATCGGCCAGATCGTCGGCATCGGCGATACCGTAATCCTCGACCAGGCGTTTGCGGAACATGTCGATCGGATCGCGCTTGATCCAGGCGTCGACCTCTTCCTGGGTGCGGTAGGTGCCGATCACCGGGTCGCCTTCATGGTGCCCGACGGTGCGATAGGTCTTGGCTTCGATCAGCGTCGGGCCCTTGCCGGAGCGGGCCCGCTCGGTGGCTTCCTTCATCGCCAGCCACACCGCGAACACGTCATTGCCGTCCACCGCGACGCCCGGCATGCCGTAGCTGTCGGCCTTGGTGGCGATCTCGGGGTTGAGGGTGATGGACTTGAGCGGCGTCGCCGTGGCGTAGAGGTTGTTCTCGCACACGAAGATCGCCGGAGCGTGGTTCACCGCTGCGAAGTTCAGCCCTTCGTGGAAAGCGCCATGGTTGGCCGCGCCGTCGCCGAAAAACGCCACCCCGATATCGTCGCGGCCCTGCGCCCGGGCGCTCATGCCGATGCCGACGGCGTGGCCGATGCCGGCCCCGACGATGCCGTTGGTGCCGAACAGCCCGACCGAGCGGTCATAGAGGTGCATGGTGCCGCCGCGGCCGCCGCAGATGCCGTCGGCCTTGCCGAACAGCTCCGCCATCACCCGCCTGGGGTCGGCGCCCTTGGCCAGCGCGTGCCCGTGCCCGCGATGTGTCGAGGTGACCCAGTCGGAACGGCGCAGATGCGCACAGACGCCGACGCCGGTCGCTTCCTGGCCGATATAGAGATGCAGAAATCCAGGGGTTTCGCCCTTGCGGCACGCCACCTGCGCGACGCTCTCGAACTTGCGCAGCAGCACCATCTGCTCGAACAGGCCCATCAGCACCTGCCTGTCGGGCAGATTGCCCGCGCCAGTCTGCTGTGCGCCTTTGCGCATCGCCGAAATTGCCACCGCTGAGCCTCCCCGCGTCGTCCCGATTCCGGGTACTGTTCGCATCCTCATCATCGAGCATAGATTATAATAGCATAATGTCTAGGCGGAAAGTTCCTGTCGCGTCGTCGGGCGGCGCGGGCTAGGAAGAGGCGGAAACAGGGAGGTCCTGCCCATGCCGTTGCCGCCGCTTCGTGCGCGCCTCAAGACCGCCATGCCGCTGCTGGCGCCATTCTCGATCATCCCGTCGGTGGAGCTGGTCGAGCTGGTCGCGCTCGCCGGTTACGACGGCATCATCCTCGATCTCGAGCACGGCGCCCATGGCAGCGAGGCGCTCGGCCCGCTGATCCTCGCCGCCATGGCACGCGGCATCTATCCGCTGGTGCGGGTGCGCAGCAGCGAACCCACCGAGATCGGTGCGGCGCTCGATGCCGGCGCCGCCGGGGTGATCGTGCCGCAGGTCGGCTCCGTCGCCGAGGCCGAGCGTGCCGTGCGCGCGGCCCGCTTCGCCCCCGACGGCAATCGCGGCGCCAACTCCTTCGTCCGCGGCGCCGACTATTCCGGCCGCGCCGAATGGTTCGCCGAGGCCAACCGGGACGTTGCCGTGCTGCTGATGGTGGAGGGCGCCGGTGGCGTCGCCGCTTTGCCCGAGATCCTGCAGCTCCCGACACTCGACGGCATCTTCCTCGGGCCGCTGGACCTGTCGCACGCCCTCGGCGTCCCCGGCGAGATGGGGCACCCCAAGGTCGTCGGGACAATCGAGCAGGTGATCGATGCCTGCAAAGCCGCAGGCGTTACCACCGGCATCTTCGCCGGCACCGGCGAGGCTGCCCGCCGCTGGATGGCTCGCGGCGTGACGCTGATCGGGGCGGGGGTGGATACGGCGCTGGTGCTCAAGGGGCTGAAGGCAGCGGTCGGGGAGTTGCGGGGCTGAGGCACCACTTCACCTCTCCCTTTTGGGGGAGAGGTCGACGCGAAGCGTCGGGTGAGGGGGCCTTCCACCCGCACCAGCGCATGCGGCGAGGCCCCCTCACCCGGCTCGCCTTCGGCGATCCGACCTCTCCCCCAAGGGAGAGGTGAAGGGGTGCCTAACCCCCCGTCCGTCGCACCGTCGCATCTGCCCGCGTGAACAACTCGTCCCGCAACCGCATCCCCAGTCCGGCGCCATCGAGCGGCGTCACCCGGCCATCCGTCACCGGCGGCAGGTCGGCGACGATCTCGGTGTACCAGCCGGTGAAATAGGCCCGCACCGCTTCCTGGTAGATGGCGTTGGGCAGCGTCGCCGACAGCGCGCAGCTTGCCGCATAGACGATCGGCCCGGTGCAATCGTGCAGGGTCACCGGCAGCTCGCTGGCTTCCGCCATGTTGGCGATCTTGCGGGCCTCCGACAGCCCGCCGCACCAGGCGAGGTCGATCATGATCACCGATGCGGCGCGCTTGTCGATCAGCTGCTTGAACATCTGCCGCGAGGCCAGCCGCTCGCTCGCCGCAATCGGGATCGAAGTGTGCCGCGCCAGCTCGGCCATCGCGTCGAGCTCGTTGTAGCGGATCGGCTCTTCCAGCCACGCCACGTCGTAGGGTTTCAGCGCCTCGGCGATGCGCAGCGCCGGTGGCAGGGTCCAGAGCCCATGCAGCTCGACCATGATCTCCATGTCGCGTCCGACCGCGTCGCGGATCTGCTTGAACGGCTCCAATGCCTTGTCGAGGTCGGCGAGCGGGATGCGGGTGCCGTTCGAGGCTTCGGCGGCGATGTCGAACGGCCAGATCTTCATCGCGCCGATGCCCTCGGAGAGGAGGCTCTTCGCCAGCTTCCCGGCGTCGAACCGCCAGGCCAGCAGGTCCTCATACGGTCCGTCGTTGGAGTCGCCGGCCCTCAGCGACCAGTCCTCGGTGCGCTCGAACAGCGCGTTCCTCTTGCTCGCGCGCACATGCTTGTAGCCGGCGCAGGTATTGTAGATCGGCACCGACTGGTGCGTCCGCCCGCCCAATAGCCGCCACAGCGGCTCGCCCAGCGCCTGGCCGTAAATATCCCACAGCGCGATGTTCACCGCCGAGTTGCCGCGCACCTCCGCGCCCGAGTCGCGCGCCCCGACATAGACGCTCCCGAGCGTCCGGTCGTGCAACTCGATATCCCTGGGATCCCTCCCGATCAGGTAGGGCGCGACGTTGTCGTGGATGTAGCTCGCTACCGGTCCCGGCGCCCAGAATGTTTCGCCAGTCCCGACGATCCCTAGGTCGGTATGTACCCTCAGCCAGAACAGGAACGGGAACTCGGCGATCGTCAGTGTCTCCACCGCGGTGACTTTCATTCGAACCCTCCCAAGCCCGTTGACTTCAACTTATGGTACCGGTATCAGTCGCGTCAAGACGTCCAGGGGGGATGCGGATTTGAGTACCAACACGGCGATCCTGAAGCGCGCGCTGGTCACCGGCGCGGCCGGTGGCCTGGGGCGCGAGGTTGCCATCCAGCTGGCGGGCCGCGGTTGCGCCGTCGCCATTGCCGACATCAACGCTGCCGGCACGGCGGAAACGGCCCGCCTGGTCGAGCATGCCGGCGGGCAGGTGCTCGAGATCGTCGGTGATTTCACCCTCGAGGGCGCCCCCGAGGCGGCCGTCGACAAGGTGGTGGCGCGCTGGGGCGGCATCGACATCCTGGTCAACAATGCCGGCTACGGCGTCATCGAGCCGTTTCTCGAGTCGAGCTACAAATCCTGGACCCGCACCCTGGCGCTCAATGTCACGGCGCTTGCCATGGCCTCGAAAGCTGCCGGCCGGGTGATGCGTGAGCAGCGTGCCGGCCGCATCGTCAACATCACCTCGCCGGGCTCGCGCATGGCGCTCCCCGATTACACGGCCTACACCGCCAGCAAGGCGGGGGTGGATTCGATCACCCGTGCCCTCGCCGTAGCGTTGGCCCCCTATGGCGTGCTGGTGAACTCGCTGGCGCCCGGCATGATGGATACCGAAATGCAGCGCTCGACCGAGGTCGAACTGGCTCGCGTCAACGGCCGCAGCAACGACCTGCAAGCCTTCCTCGATGAGCGCACCCGCCGCGTACCGCTGGGCCGCCGCGCCGAGATTGCCGAGGTGGCGGAGTCGGTGGTGTGGCTCTGCCTCGATTCACCGCCTTACATGACCGCCGAGCGGCTCAACATGTCCGGTGGCCTCGACAAGGATTGATCCGATGACCCGCAACTCGCCTCCGGCTGAGGCCGATCTCGCCGCGCTCAGGGCGCGCGCCACCATGCTCCGCCGCCATATGCTGACCATGGCCCGCGGCCAGGGCGCCGGCTATATCGGCCAGGGCCTCGGCATCGCCGACGCGCTCACCGCGCTCTATTTCCACGAGCTGCGCTACGACCCCGACAACCTCGGCTGGGCCGACCGCGATCGCTTCCTGTTGTCGACCGGACACTACTCGATCGCTCTCTGGGCCGCCCTCGCCGAGGCCGGCATCATCCCGGTGGCGGAGCTCGTCACCTATGGCGCCGACAACAGCCGGCTCGAGATGTCGACCCTTGACACCACGCCCGGCGTCGAAGTGATCGGCGGCTCGCTCGGCCATGGCCTGGGCCAGGGGGTGGGGCAGGCGCTCGGGCTGCGGCTCGATCGTTCGGAGGCCCGCGTCTTCGTCGAACTCTCCGATGGCGAGCTGCAGGAGGGCTCGACCTGGGAGGCCGCCATGTCCGCCAGCCATTTCCGGCTCGATGGGCTGGTGGCGCTGGTCGACTGCAACGGCATCCAGGCCGATGGCCCGGTGGTGCTCGACATGGAGCCGGTGGCTGACAAATGGCGGAGTTTTGGCTGGGAAACCTTCGAGATCGACGGCAACGACATGGATGCCGTGATCGAAACGCTCGCCAAGGCGCGTCAACGCAACGGCAAACCCAAGGCCATCGTGCTTCGTACCCTCCCCGGCAAGGGTGTCCGCCGCATCGAGCAGAGCGAGAAATCGCATTTCTTCCGCGTCGATGTCGGCCAGTGGGATGCGATCATCGACGAGTTCGAGCACAGCGTGGGAGCGAAGCGATGAGCCGCGCCATGGAAGCCGGCCGCACCCTGGCCATGGGTGAGAACGAAGCCGCCGGCGGCGGCCGCCAATCGGTCGATGCCCCGTTCGGCAAGGCGCTGGCCCGCCTCGGACAAGAGCGGGAAAACATTGTCGGGCTCACCGCCGATCTCGGCAAATACACCGACATCCATCCGTTCCGCGATGCGTATCCGGAGCGCTTCTTCAATGTCGGCATGGCCGAACAGAACCTCGTCGCCGTGGCTGCCGGCCTCGCCCGCACCGGCAAGCAACCCTTCGCCACCACTTATGGGGTGTTCGCCAGCCGCCGCGCCTTCGATTTCGTCGCCATTGCGCTGGCCCACTCCAATCTCGACGTGAAGCTCGTTGCCGGCCTGCCCGGGCTCACGACCGGCTATGGCGGCACCCACCAGGCCATCGAGGATCTGGCGCTGATGCGGATGATCCCCGGGCTCACCATCATCGACCCGATGGATGCCACCGAAATCGACGCGGCCACGGTGGCAATGTCCGATCATCGCGGCCCCGTCTATATGCGCCTGCTGCGCGGCGCCGTGCCGGTGGTGCTCGAGCCCGGCTACCGGTTCGAGATCGGCAAGGCGCGGCAGCTGCGTGACGGCAAGGATGTCGGCATCATCTCGACCGGCCTGATGAGCGAGCGCGCCGTCGACGCCGCGGCGCTGCTGGAAAAGCGCGGCATCTCGGTCGCCGTGCTGCATGTCCCGACCATCAAGCCGTTCGACGCCGAGACGGTCGCCGCGTTCGCCGCATCGGTGGGACAGCTGGTCACCGCCGAGAATCATGTGGTCGTCGGCGGTCTTGCCAGCCTGGTCGTCGAGACCTTGTTCGATGCCGGGATAGTGAGGAAGGTCACTCGCATCGGGCTGCCCGACCGCTACATCGAATGCGGCGCCGTCCCGACCCTGCAGCAAAAGTATGGGCTGACGGTCGAGGCGGTGGTTGAGAGGATTGTCGGGCTGCAATAGCGGCGATCGAGTTTGGGTAGAGCGCCACGCGCCGAGGGGAGGAAGCACATGAAAATCACCGAGATCGAAACCTTCACCGTCGGTGCCGGCTGGAAGAACTGGCTGTTCGTCAAGGTGCACACCGATGCCGGCATCTACGGCATCGGCGAGGGGACGCTGAACGGCTTCATCGCCACCACCGAGGCCGGGGTGCATGAGCTGAAGCACCTCGCCATCGGCCAGGACCCGCGTCGCATCAGCGCCTTGTGGAAGCGCATGCTCGACAGCGTGTCGCTGGATGGCGGCCACATCCATCGCACCGTGATGGCAGCGGTCGAGGTCGCCTGTTGGGACATTCTCGGCAAGAGCCTCGGCGTGCCGATCCACCAGTTGCTCGGCGGCCAGGTGCGCGACAGCGTGCTCGGTTACGCCAATGGCTGGTATCGCACCGAGCGCACCCCGGAGCATTTCCTCGAGGCGGCCAAGGCCGTTCTCGCCAAGGGATTCAAGGCGTTCAAGCTCGACCCGTTCGGCACTGCGCAAGGCTTCATCTCGCGCGACGAGCTCGAGCTGAGCTACGATATCTGCCGCAAGCTGCGCGACGAGCTGCCGGGTGACACCCGCATCCTCATCGACGTGCATGCCCGCTTCACCGAAATCGCTGCGCTGAAAGCGGCCGAGCGCTTCGCCGACCTCGATATCTACTGGTGGGAGGAGCCGACCTCGCGTGACCGGCAGGAGACGGTGCATGAGGTGGCGCACCGTTCGCCCATCCCGGTCGCGACCGGCGAAATGTTCGACACGGTCGGCCAGTTCTACGCGCTCGCCGCCGGCGGCGGCGTCAACATCTTCCAGCCCGAGCCGATGTCGCTCGGTGGCATAGGCCCGTCCATGCAGGTGGCGAACCTGGCGCTGGCACATGGCAGCCACATCGCGCCGCACCAGAGCGGCGGGCCGGTGGCGACGGCGGTCTGCCTGCAGCTGGCAGCGGCGGTGCCGAACTTCCTGATCCAGGAGCATTTCGACGCCTTCAACGACGCCTGGACCTTCGACCTCGTCACCTGGCGGCCGAGCATCGACCCCAGGAACGGCCACCTGTCGCTGCCGGATGCACCGGGCCTCGGCATCGATCTCAACATCGATGCCATCAAGCAGCACCCCTACGATCCCCACGCCTATCTCAATGTGCATACCGAGGGTTGGGAACAGCGGCTGGGGACCGACGCGCAGAACAAGGCGAAGGTGAAGCGGTAGGGAAAGGCCCCCTCACCCGGCCTTCGGCCGACCTCTCCCCCAAGGGAGAGGTGACCGGGGGCGAGATCGTGCCTCTGCACCACCTCTCCCTGGGGGAGAGGTCGCCGCGTAGCGGCGGGTGAGGGGGCCTTTTGGGACCCTAAGCACTCTCCCGATCGACGATCTCGAACCCCAGACTGGTGATCGTTGCCAGCTTCTGCTTGCCGCCGAGACGATCGAGCAGTTGCCGCACGGCACGCCGGCCCATCTCGTAGCGGTTGACCTTCACCGTGGTCAGCGGCGGGTAGAGCTGTGCGGCGAGGTCCATATCGCCATAGCCGGCAATGCCGATCCGGTCGGGGATGGCCCAGCCGCGGCGGTGGCATTCCTGCACCGCGCCGATCGCTAGCGTGTCGGATGAAAAGAAGATTGCGTCGATGTCGGCGTGTCGCTCGGTCAGCGTCGCCAGCGCCTCGGCGCCGCCGGCCGCGGTGATCGGCACCTCTACTTCCATCGAGGCGTGGTTTTCGATACCCAGTTCGCTGAGCGCCGCATGGTAGCCGGTCCGTCGCTGCTGCAGCCGGTCATTGCCGTGGATCGGCGTCGAGACGAACCCGATGCGCTTATAGCCCTTGGCGACAAGATGCATGGTCATCGCGTAGGCGGTCTCGAAGTTCGACACCCCCACCACCATGTCGATTGGCTGCCGGCCCTTGATCTCGGAGATTTCCACCACCGGCGCGCCGCTCGACACCAGCAGCTGCCGCGCCACCTCGCTCTGCACGAAGCTCTGCAGGATCATCCCCGCCGGCCGCCAGCCGAGCAGGGTGCGGATCGAGGCTTCCTCGGCCTCGGTGGTGAACTCGCCCTGCACCAGCAGCATCGAGTAGCCACCCTGCTGGCACTCGTCCGACATGCCCTGCACCTGTTCGGCGATGCCCGAGTTGATCAGCGGCGGCACCACCGTGCCGATCATCCGGCCATTGCCCTTCATGCTCGAGGCCAGCCGATTGGGCACGAACCCGGCGGCTTCGATGGCTTCGAGCACCTTGGCGCGGGTCGCCGGCGCCACCATGTCGGGGTTTGACAGCACGCGCGACACCGTCATCGGCGCGACGCCGACCCGCTTGGCGATCTCGCGCACTCCCAACCGCTCCAGCGGCTTCTTCTCGCCGCCGTCTTCCGACCTGGCCATGCGCTGCCCCCACAAAACGACGAAATCATAATCGTCACAATCGGTTCGCGCCAGCGTTGGTTCCGGTACCATTTTCTTTGACGTTGCTAGATGGTTCCGGTACCATCGGCGCAAGATATGGGTCTGCCGAAAACTGGTCAGACCACTGCACGAGAGGTCTTGACACTTATAATAGTATAATAGCTTGATGGGGTACGGCGAAGCGCTGACCGGATCACCTCCGCAACAGCGCCGCTGCTCAGGGAGGAAAAGCATGAACAGCGCGGCGCCAGCCACGACCGAGAACCCGACCGCGCCTTCGCTGCGCAACCGGCTGATCAGCTTCATCGCCATCGGCGAGGTGGGGGTGATCGCGGCGCTGCTGCTTCTGGTAGCCTTCTTCTACTTCATGCAGCCGGCGTTCCTGTCAGAACGCAATATCCGCGCCATCCTCAACGTCGTGTCCTTCGTCGGCATCATCGCGATCGGCCAGACCATCCTCTTGGTCGCCGGTGAGTTCGACCTGTCGGTCGGCTCGGTGGCCGGCGTTTCCGCGGTGATCGCCGCGCAATTGATGACCGCGCTGGCCTGGCCGGTGCCGCTCGCCATCCTTGGCGGCATGGGCGTCGGGGCCTTTATCGGGCTCGTCAACGGCATCATCGTCGTCAAGTTCAGGATACCGGCCTTCATCCAGACCTTGGGCATGCTGTTCATCGGGCAGGGGCTGATCCAGCTCGTCACCGGCGGCTACCCGGTCTACCCGTTGCCCAAGGAAGTGTCCGATTTCGGCATGAGCACCTTCGCCTTCGGGCTGGGCTGGAGCTTTGCCTTTTTCATCGTCGCCGCCATCGTCGCCGATTTCGTGCTGCGCCGCACCGTGCTCGGCCGCAACCTCTACGCCACCGGCGGCAATCCCGAAGTGGCGCGCCTCGTCGGCATCAACACCACCATCTACAAGATCGGCGCCTTCATCACTGTCGGCGCGCTGTCGGCGGTGGCCGGCATGTTCGTGATGGCGGACCTGCAGTCCGGCACCACCTCGATCGGCTCGGGCTGGGAGCTCATCGTCATCGCCGGCGTCGTGGTGGGCGGCGTCAGTCTCTTCGGCGGCGCCGGCACCATCGCCGGCGGCGTGGTCGGCATCCTGATGCTCAAGGTGGTGCAGTCGGGCCTCGTGGTCATCGGCGTCAACTCCAACTGGCAGCAGATCGCGGTGGGCGTGATCATGGTGCTCGCGGTTGGTCTCGACATCCTGCGCCGCCGCTATTTCACCGTCGGCGCCGGCGCCAAGACTGCCGCGGCCAAGAAGGCCGGCACGCAGGCCGGCAAGATATCCGGCGCCTGAGGGGGCGCTGCACAACCGTTCAACGCCACGCGAAAACCCGCGGGCAAATGGAGGAGAGGAACCATGAACATCTCGAAGCGGACATTGGTGAAAGGCCTGCTCGGCGCCACGGCGCTGCTCGCGAGCCTCGGCACCGCCGGCGCCAGCTACGCCCAGGAGGTTAACCTGCTCTGGGTGCAGGCGATGAAGGATCACCCGGTGCACCGGCTGATGCAGGCGGGCTTCCTCGATAAGTGCAAGGAGCTCGGCTACACCTGCGAGGTGGTGGGCGACCCCTCTGCCACCAACTGGGACATACCGGCCACCCTGCCGCTCGCCGAAGCGGCGCTGTCGCGCACCAAGTTCAACGCGGTCGGCGTCTATGGTCCGGATCCGGCGATCTACTCCTACATAACCAAGCTCGCCAAGGAGGGCCTGCCGGTCGTCACCTGGCACGTGCTGCCGCCCGAGGGCTCGGTCGAGGGCCTGAAGGCCGCTGCCGCTCAGGACATCGCGGCGGCCGGCACCAATGCGGCCATCGCCATCGGCGACAAGCTCGGCGGCAAGGGCACCGTCGCCCTGACCCAGGGCGCTTCGAACGACACCGAGAACGCCATGTCGGACGCCTTCCGCAAGACCATTGCGGAAAAGTACCCCGACATCAAAGTGCTCGAGACCCAGATGGAAGGTTTTGAGCCCTCCGCTGCCGAGGGCAAGGCCATCGCCATTCTCCAGGGCAACCCGGATGTCAACGCTGCCTTCGGCACCACCGGCAACTCGATCCAGACCTGGTCGGGCGCCGCCCGCAAGGCGGGACGCGACGTGGTGATCATCGGCATGGACTATATCCGCCAGAATCTCGATCTGGTGAAGTCCGGCGCCGCTTACGGCATCGTCGCGCAGCCGCTCTACGAGGAAAGCGCCAAGGTCGCTGAACTGCTCGGCGCTTTGGCCAAGGGCGAGACGGTCCAGTACATGAACGTGCTGCCTTCGAAGGTGATCACCGCGGCCGATCTCGACCCCTATTACGCCATGCTCGAAAGCGCCGGCCAGTAAGCCGGCTCTCCCGCCGCGCCGGTCCCCCTGACCCGGGGCCGGCGCGGTCTCCCCCGAGCAGATCAACCAAGGCAGCCCATGGACCCGATCTTTTCCGCCCGCGGCATCGTCAAGGCCTTCGCCGGCGTGCAGGCCCTGCGTGGCGTTGATTTCAATGTGCTGCCGGGCGAGATCCACGCGCTGCTCGGCCAGAACGGCGCCGGCAAGTCGACGCTGGTGAAGATCCTCAACGGCGTCCACCCGGCCGGCTCCTACAGCGGCGAGATCACCCTTGCCGGCGCCGGCGTAAGCTTTGCCTCGCCCGCCGCGGCGCGCGCTGCCGGCGTCGGCTATGTGCCGCAGGAAATCGAGGTGCTGGAGCAGCTCTCGGTCGCCGAGAACGTCTTTGCCGGCCATACCGGGCTGGGCGAGGGCGTGCTGATCTACCGGCACAAGCTCGAGGATCGTACCCGCGCCATCCTCGACGATCTCGGCCTGACGATCGATCCCAAGGCCATCGTCGCCTCGCTCACCTCGGCCCAGCGCCACCTGGTGATGATCGCCCGCGCCCTGGCCCTGAGGCCGCGGGTGCTGATGCTCGACGAGCCGACCGCCTCGCTCTCGGGCACCGAGGTCGAAGCGCTGCTCGAGGTGCTGCGCCGCCTGAAGCGGCAGGGCGTCACCATGATTTACATCACCCACCGGCTGCCCGAGGTACTCGAGGTCTGCGACCGCGCCACCGTGCTGCGCGACGGGCGCGTCGCCGCCGAGCTTGGCCGCGAAGAATTCGAGGAAGAGCGCTTCATCTTCGCCATGTCGGGCCAGCGGCTGCAGAAGCTGTTCCCCACGCACGAGGCGCCGGTCGGCGCCCGCCCGATGCTCGAGGTCGAGCACCTCAATGTCGCCGGCAAGCCGGGCGCCATCTACGGCGCGCGCGACGTCAGCTTCTCGGTGGCCTCGGGTGAGATCGTCGGCCTCGCCGGGCTGCTCGGCTCGGGCCGCAGTGAAATCCTGCACGGCATTTTCGGCCGCGTTGCCGCCGAGGGAACAGTGAAAGTGGACGGCCAGCCGGTGGCCATCCGTTCGCCGCGTGACGCGCGCGACGCCGGCATTGCGCTCCTCACCGAGGATCGCAAGCGCGACGGCCTGCTGTTCAACCTGCCGGTCGGCGCCAACATCACCATCGGCAATCTCGATCCGCTCTCGGCCCGCGGCATGGTGCGCGGCGATCGTGAGCGCAGCGCCATCCTCGAAGCGATGCGCCAGCTCAACGTCAAGGCGTCGTCACCGCAGGCTTCGGTGGCGCATCTGTCGGGCGGCAACCAGCAGAAGCTGCTGTTCGCCCGGGTGCTGATGCGCGCGCCAAAGGTGCTGCTGCTCGACGAGCCGACCAAGGGCGTCGATGCGGCGACGCGGCAGGAGATCTACCGTCTCGTCGTCGAGCTCGCCGACAAGGGCGTGGCGCTGGTCGTCGTCTCGTCCGAGCTCGAAGAAGTGCTCGGCCTCTGCGACCGTTGCCTGACCATCGCCGACGGCCGCATCGTCGATGCGTTCAAGCGCGGCGAGGGCGGCGAAGATCGCGTGCTGCGTGCAGTGGCGGCGGCCCAGGCCGAGACGGTGCGCGCGGCTTCATGAGGTAAAAGGCCCCCTCACCCGGCGCTGCGCGCCGACCTCTCCCCCAAGGGAGAGGTGAGCTGTGGCATGATCGAGCCTCTATCGCACCTCTCCCTTTGGGGGAGAGGTCGGATTGCGCAGCAATCCGGGTGAGGGGGCCCTTTTTTGCCGTCAAATCCGGAACGGCTCGAACCGCAGCGTTCCCTCGGCACTCTCGCCCGGCTCCAGCACGATCACCCCGTCTTCCGGATCACCGAACCCGTCCGGCCGGTTGAATGCCCCCGAGGCATTGGTCTGCGGCTCGACACAGAACACGTTCAGCGCCGGATCGGCGTAGAACATCACGTGCCTGTAGGGCGCATCGCCTCTCATGGTGATCCCCGCCCCGCGGCCTGGAAAGCGCAGCTTAGCTTTGCCGTCCCAGCCGCCATAGTCGCTGCAGCGCCAGTGGATCGGCAGTGGCGCGGCGGTGTTGAAGGACACCTCCGGCGGCAGCGACACCCGTTGCCCGATCATCCCTTCCGGCTCGTTGAGGTGAAAGCTCGTCGCGCCGAACTCAACCGTCGTGTCGGCATCCCGGTCGAACCAGGGGTGATGCCCGAAGCCGAACGGCATCCGCCGTTCGCTCGTGTTGGTGACCCGCGTTGCCAGCTCCAGTGCAGTCTCGGTGAGCGTGAACCGCTGCTCGGCGCGATACGAGTAGGACGAGGGATCCGCCACCTCCAGCGTCAGTACGGCCTGGCCCGGGGCCAGTTGCTCGGCGGTCCATGGCCGGTGCCAGGCGGTGCCGTGCACATGGTAGATCTCCGGCGGATTGTTCGCGGCGAAACCGTAGCGCTGCCCCTCGAAGGTGAAGGCGTTGCCGCCGATCCGGTTGGCGAACGGGATCATCGGGAAGGACGCGACGCCGAGCACATTGCCGGCCTGCCGGTTGGCGTCCGAGAGTGGCCGCATCACGTCGATGCCGTCGATCCGGAAGCCGGCAATGCTGCCGCCGATATGGGGCGCGAGGTCGACCGCCAACGGCCCGGCGCGGAGCTCGAGATGCTCAGAAATTGCGGCCATAGCCGGCACTCCATCCCCCGTCGACCGACAGCAGCTGACCGGTGGTGTAGCTGTTGAGCGGATCGCAGAAGAACAGCGCCGTGTCGGCGACCTCCGCCACCGTGCCCGGCCGCTTCACCGATGCATGCCCGAGCATGGCGGCATCCCCTGCCACCAGTGCCTCGCCGATGGCGCCCACGCCCAGGGCATTCACCAGCACCGCTGGCCCCAACTGCATCGCCATGGTGCGCACCGTCGCCAGCACGCCGGCCATCGCCACCGAGAACTCGGCATGCCGCCGCATCGGCATCCCCGCAGCCGCCGAGACGAGAAACAGGATGCGCCCGCTGCCGCGCGCGAACATCGCCTCGCCGGCCTCCCTGGCCGCCTGCAGGTGCGGCGCCGGCTCGTTGCCGGCGACCGGCAGCAACGGCAGCGACACGATCAGGATATCCGGCACCGGCGCGACCGCGCCAACCGTCGCGCCGTTGCGCCGCAGGGCGTCGAGTATCGCCGCCGTCACCGGGTTCTGCTCGCCGCGCAGCTCGACGAACGTGTTCTGGAGTTCGATCTGCATGTTCGGCCTCACATCATGTAGCCGGCGGTCCAGCCGCCATCGACGGCCAGCACCTGGCCGTTGATGTAGCCGGCGCCGGGCGAGCTGAGGAACAGCACGGCTTCGGCAATCTCCTCAGGCGTGCCGGGGCGTCCGAGCGGCAAATGCCGCATGAACTCGGCGGTGCGGCCGGCGAACTTGCCGTCGGCGCCATAGAACAGCGAGCGCGTCCCCTCGGTCATGATCGAGCCTGGCGCAATGGCGTTGGTGAGGATGCCCTGCGGCCCCAGTTCCAGCGCCATCGAGCGGGTCATGTGAATGATGCCGGCCTTGGCGGCGACGAACGGGCTCTGCAGCCGCATCGCTGCCAGCCCCACCACCGAGGCGATGTTGATGATCCGCCCGCCTTCGCCCTGCTTCACCATCGGCTGCAGCGCCGCATGGCTCATCAGGTAGAGCCCGTCGAGGTCGATGCGGGTGATCCGCTCCCATTCCTCGAGCGGGAAGCTGTCAATGTTCACCCGATGGACGAAGCTGTTGACCCCGGCATTATTGACCAGGATGTCGATCCGGCCATAGCGGGCGAGGGTTTCCGCGACGCCCGCTTCGGCAGAATCGCGGCTCGAAATGTCGATCACCGCCGCCATCGCATCGGGCAGGGTGGCCGCATAGGCCTCCGCCCCCTCGCGATTGATGTCGGCGATCACGACGCTCGCGCCATTGTCGCTCAGCCGTCGCGCAATGGCGCGGCCGATCGCTCCCGCCGCGCCGGTGACCAAGGCCACCCGCCCGTTCAACTCCACCTGCATTGGCACGACTCCTCCAGCCCCGCGCCAATGCTATTATAATATCTTGGTGACAGCAGCAATTGCGCTTTGGGATGAGGCGAGGGCTGAGTTCGTCAGCGGTCGGTGCCACATCGTCCCCTCTCCCTTTGGGGGAGAGGGTCAGGGTGAGGGGGCCTTGCCGCAAACGCTGAGCCTTGCGCAAGGCCCCCTCACCCGACGCTGCGCGTCGACCTCTCCCCCAAGGGAGAGGTGCGCTGACTGCCGACTTGGCCGCCCTCAGTTCGCCCGCAGCAGCGTCAGGCCCAGCGGTTCGCCGTCGGCATTGAACGCTTCGCGCTCCCCGGTGACCGAGTCCCGGTGCCATTCGGCCACCGCACCCGCCTTGAGGTGCAGATGGAAATCCGACCGCATCACGTTGATGAAGCCCATGGCCGGCTTCACCGTCTCGATGGTGCCGCGCCAGAATTGCTGGAAGCCGGGGCGCTTGAAGCCGATGACCACCGGGGATTGCGCCGCCTGTGCATCTTCGAGCGGCAGGCGGCCGGGGTCGGTTTCGCTGGCCTCGACCCGCTCGCCCGGCGGCGTATCCGGCTTGGCGTCGATGGCGGTGCCGACGCCGAGCGCAGCCACCGCCGCATCGAACGGCTCCAGCCCGTCGAACGCGACAATGCCGCAGATATAGCTGCCATCGGCGCGGTTGAGGTCGATGCGCGGATAGGCCTTGTCCTTCATCACGCTGGTGCGGTCGACGATGATCTCGGCGATGCGCGCCAGCTCGATCCGGCTTTCATGCTCGGCGCCGCCGATCACTGCCCAGCCGTCCTCGAAGCTCACGCTCTCGACCGTGCCGATCCGCTCATGCGTGGCGCCGAGGTGGCGCGCCGTCACCATCAGCCGGCCGATGGCGGGCAGGGTCGCGAGCACGTCCTGGGCGCTGGCATCGAGCCGGGCACGGGGGAGGGTCGTTGGCGGGGAGGCAGGCGTATCGAGCATTGCAATGTCCTTAAGCAAGTACGGGTTCGAGAGGCGCAGCAGGAGCCGCCGGAGCGGCGCCCAGTTCCACGGTGGTGAGCGGGCCCAGCCCCTGGGGCTTCCGATGGGCGACGAGGATGAACGCCGTCCGCGGCAGTTCGCGGCGCAGCAGCGCCAGCAGTTCGCTCTCGGCGGCGACGTCGAGTGCGCTGGTCGCTTCGTCGAGGAAGGCGAAGTCCGGCCGATGCAGCAGCAGCCGCGCCAGCGCCAGCCGCTGCAGTTCGCCGCCCGAGAGCCCGCCGGTGCCGGCCTCGCCGGCGCCGAGCGTCACATCCAGCCGGTCGCCGAGGCCCACGGCCTCGAGGGCCGCCTGGCGCGCTTCCGGCAGGAACGCCTCGGCGGTCGACGGATAGGCCACCGCATCCATGATGTCGCCGATCGGCACATAGGCGCGCTGCGGCAGGAACAGCATGCTGCCCTGCGGCGTCTCGATCCGGCCATTGGCATGCGGCCAGAGCCCGGCGATGGCCTTGACCAGGGTGGTCTTGCCCAGCCCCGAGGCGCCCGCCAGCCATATCGCTTCGCCCGCTGCGACGGTGAGGTCTTTCACTCCGAGCAGCGCCCGGCCATCCGGCAGTGTCAGGTCGAGCCCCGAGACGCGCAGCGGGCCGTTGCCCGGCTGGACCACCGGCATCGTCCCGGCATCGCCTTCCGTCGAGCGCAGGAAGCCATCGAGGCGCGACGAGGCGGCGACGAGGTCGGCGAGGTCGCGATACGAGAAGATGAACCACGACAGCGTGGTCACGACGCTCGAGAACGCGCTGCTGACTTCCATCAGGCCGCCGAAATTGACGCTGCCGGCGAGGAACGCGGGCAGCGCCACGAACAGCGGAATGCGCAGCACCGTGTGGTTGTAGGGGTAGGTGAAGCAGCTGAGGATCAGCTCGCGGTTGATCAGCCGCCGCCAGTTGCCCATGATTCCGCCGAAGCGCGTATCGAGCGTCCGGCGCTCGGCCGCTTCGCCGTTCAGCAGCGCGATCTCGTCGACATTGGAGCGCATGCGGGCCAGCGCAAAGCGGAAATCGGCTTCGCGGCGCTGCTGCTCGACATAGAGCGCCTTGAGCGGGCTGCCGAGCACGTGCGTAAGCAGCGAACAGAGCGCCACATAGACGAAGGCAGCCACCAGCATGTAGCGCGGAATCTGGAAGTCGAGCCCGATGAAGTTGAGCGACAGCGGGAACGACGACAGCTGCCAGAGCAGCGCCACATAGGAGAAGATCGCCACGATATTGGTGATGAGGTCGAGCGCCTCGCTCAGCACCCCGCCGACGAACAGCCGGCAATCGTCGGCGATGCGCTGGTCTGGGTTGTCGACCCCGCCGCCATTGGCCATCCGCCAATAGGCCTTGCCGCTCAGCCACCGATCGCGCACCGCCTCGGTCAGCGACTTTCGCCAGCGGATCAGCACCAGCTTGTTGAGATATTGCGAGCTCAGTTCGCGGATCGAATTGAGCAGCACGATGATGCCGAAAATGCCGATCTGGGTCAGCGCCGCCTCGGCATCCACGGCCTCGAGCGCCGAGTAGAAATCCTTGGTCCAGGAGATGATCCTGAGCGTCGCGTAGACGCCCATCAGCTTGAGCGCGACGACGGCGACGAACAGCACGAGCCCGAGTTTGCCGCCCCGTCCGCTGATGCAAAGCCCAAGAAGGCGCCAGAACTGGCCGAGCACGCGGGTCATGACGAGGATCTCCGGATAGCAAAAAGCGGGAGAGCCATGGACAGCCCTCCCGCGGAGTAGGTGTGGATCAGAACTTCACTGAGGCGCCGACCTTGAAGGTGCGGCCCGGCCCGGTCTGCAGCTCCGGCGGAGCATTGCCGGCATTGGTGCCGCCCGGGACGCCCGGCATGTTGTAGCCGTTGAGCGTGTTGGGGAAGTACCGGGTGTCGAAGATGTTCTGGATGCCGGCAGTGATCTCGATGTCTTCGGTCGGCTTCCACTTGGTGAAGGCGTCGAAGATCGCATAGCCGTCCGGCTTGAAGGCGTCGGGGTTGTTCCGGTGCTCGGGGCCGGCGGCGAAGGTACCGAACACTTCGAACTCGAGGTCGTTTTCGGGCAGCTCGTAGCGCAGGCCCAGCACCGCGGTCAGCGGCGTTGCCGGCTCGTACCAGCCCTCGGCCGCGGTCGGCGACGCCTGCTGGCGGCCATACTGGTAGGTGACGGCGGTATTGAAGAACAGGTTCTCGTAGATCTCGAACTCGCTGGCGAGCTCGATGCCCGACAGCTTCACCTTCGACAGGTTGATCGACGTATAGGTGTCCGGCGCCACTTCCTGCAGGCGCTGGATGAAGTCGGTATAGTCGGAGTGGAACGCCGTGGCGCTGATCCAGCCCTTCTCGAACTCGCCGCGGACGCCCACCTCGTAGCTCTTCACCGTCTCGGGGCGCAGGTTCGGGTTCGGGATCACTTCGCCGCCCGAGAACGGATCGAGGCTGGAGACGAACAGCTGCTGGCTGGTCGGCATCTTGTAGCCTTCGTTGTAGGCGACGTAGGCCGAGATCGCGTCGGTGAACTGGTACTTGGCCGACAAGCTCTTGATCAGTGTCTGCGAGTCGATCTTTTCCGGCTTGAAGCCGGGCAGGTAGGAGGGCGCCTTGCCCTTGGTCGGATCGATCGAATAGGTGGCGTAGCGCAGGCCCGGGGTGATCGTCAGCTTCTCGTCGAAGAGCTTGATCTCGTCCTGGACATAGAGGTCGGCGCGCACCGTCTCGACATCGGGGAAGCTGAAGCCGTTATACTCGGTGTGGCCCGAAACGCCGGTGCGCGAGTTGTAGGTGTCGGTGTAATCGTCATAGAGCGTGTTGGCGATGTCGCCATCGAAGCCGTAGGTCAGCGTGTGGCTGCTGGCCCCCAGCTCGAAGCTCGAGATCGCCTGGATTTCCGCCTCGAGGAACGCCTCGCGATAGTCACGCACCGCGTGGTTGGTGGTGTAGTAGGAGACCGGCAGGGCATAGCTCTGCTTCTTGAAGCTGTCCGTGCCCCGGCGCTGCGGCGAATAGCTGAGGTCCCATTTCAGGCTGTCGATGAAGCCGTTATTGATCTGCCATTCGTGTTCGATGGCGAGGCGCGGGCGCTCGACGATCACCGAGCGGGTCCATTCATCGACATTGTACTGGCTGGTGGTGGTCGGCGTGCCGCTCACCGCGTTGGCCGAGGTGTCGACCTGGTACACATCGGTCTTGCGGTTGTTCCATTCCGCCGTAACCTCGATGCGATGGTCGGCATTGGGCGTCCATACTGCCTTGGCCATGGCGTTGTAGGCCTCTGCATCGGTCGGGAAGAACTTGTCGCAAGACCAGTTGGGCGCCCGGGTACAGCCCCAGATGCCGCCATCGGCGCGGGCATTGGAGAGCCTCGCCTCATGCGAGGACACGTGGCCGAGTGAGCCGAGCACCTTGAGGCCGTTGCCGAAATCGTAGGCCGCGTTGATCTGCTGGCGGAAGCTGCGATCATAGCTGTCGAACGCCGTCTTGATCTCGACGGCCCACGGCTTCTCGCTGTCATCGAGCAGGTCTTCCGGGTCGAGCGTCTGGAACGAGACGACGCCGCCGAGCGCGTCGGCGCCCCACAGCACGCCGGCCGGACCCTTGACGATCTCGACCTGCTTCATGTTCCAGGGGTCGATCACGTCGCGGCCGCCATCGATGATGCTCTCGATGGTGCGCGAACCATCGACCTGCATCTGCACGCGATTGCCGCTGACGCCGCGAATGGTGAAGCCGCCCAGCTGTGCCCAGGGCTGCGTGGCCGAAGAGGAGCGGTCTACCTGCACCCCGGGTTCGAGCCGGACCAGGTCCTGGATATCGCGGATCATCCGCTTCTCCAGCGTTTCGCCGTCGATGACGGTCACCGTCGCCGGCACATCCAGCACGCTCTTGGCTTTGCGCTGCGCGATGAAGGTGATGCGCTTGAGGATGGTGGTTTGAGCCTCGGTCAGCTCCTGCGCCGCAACCGGCTGCGGAATGGCGCATAGCAGCGCCGCGACGCTGATGCCGACCAGATACCAAGGTGAGATGAATGCGCGTGCGGAAACGCTCGCGCCATGCGGCCGATAAGACATGCCTGCCCCCGAAAGAAACCGAAGATGTTGGCTGGCTGTCGGCGTGCCGCACGCCGCGTGGCTTGCTGTTCATGGCCCTCGAGGGCCATCCGTTCACGCTCTATTAAAGGTGAGTATCTGAGTCAAGATTAAATGCTGCCCCGGTTGCTACTGGGCCAGCTCGGCAGTGCGGTTATAGGCGGCGGTGAAGCCGGCGAGCGACAGGGTCACCGTCACCGGCTGACCATCGTCCACTTTCACCCCGGTGACCTCGAGGGTCGTGCCGACCTTCATGGCGCTGAGCGCCACCTCGTCGAAATCCAGCGGCACCAGGCAGCCGGTCGAAACGCAGGTGAGGAACGGCCGGGCCTGACCCAATTGCTGGCCGTCGATGCCCAGTTGCACGCCCGCATCGAGCCGGAGCCCGAACGCCGTCATCAGCATGCCCTCGGCCGTGTTGCCGGCCGGCGCCGCCAGTTCCACGGCCACCAGCGCGGTACCAGTCTGCGGGTTGCCCGCCGTCTGCGAGAACGCACAGTCCTTGCCGGCCTCGACCAGCGTGCAGTTCACCGTCCAGCTGCCATGCGCCTCGTTCAGCGCCGAGGCGCCGCCCGGCAGCGTTGCCTGCGCCAGGACCGGGGATGCCGTCAGCAGCAACGCCGCCGCGAGAACCCGCCTCACGAAGCCACCCTCGCATCCTTCAGCGGACGATTGAGCGCCCGACGCGCTTCGCCGGCCATCTTCACCAGCGTCATGTGCATGTCCTTGGACGAGCTCAGCTCGGTCTCGAACCAGATGCGGCGGATGTCGTCGCCATCGGCAAGGTCCATGCCCTCGGCGTCGACGCCGATCAGCCGCCATTTGCCGGCGGGAGCCTTGGCGAAGTGCTCGGCATAGAGCCCGACCGCCTCACCATGGTCGTCGTTCATGTGCTCGACGGCGCTCGGTTCGGTCTCTGCCAGTTCGGGGTTCGCGGGGTTGGCGTTGAGCAGGTGCTCACGCGTCAGCGCATAGGCGCGCCCGAAGCCGCCATTATACGACGCGCTTTTCGGCTCCAGCCGGAAATAGCGGAAGTCGCCCAGGCCCGAATAGAGTTTGGCCTTCTGCTGGTGGATCAGGTAGCGCGTATCGAGCCGCTGATGCTCCTCGCTGTCCCGCTCCACCTCCCGCGCTTCAGCGGCGATGGTGACGCGCGCATGCGCCAGCGGGTCGCCCTTCCCCGGGGTGCCGATCAGCAACGAGCAGCGCGGGTCGTTGAGCAGCGCTCCGGTATGGGCGGCGAGTTTCGAGATTAGGATGATCGGCGCGCCGTCGAAATCGGTGGAGACGCCGACCCGGGTGGCGATCGGCCAGCCGGTGCCCGGCTCGATCGTCGCCAGCGACCCTGACCGGGCCGAGCGGATCAGCGTCTTGGCTTCCCGCACCGCATCCGCGGTGGTCTCGAGGAGCACGTCCTTCTTCTTTTCTTCCTGCATCGCAATGACTCCGAATGTGAGGTGACTAGAATCCGAGCGGGACGTCGAACTGCCAGGACGAACGGCCGGCGGCCTCGGGAATGGGGGGGAACGGCGCTGCACGCTGCACGGCGGCGAGCGACGCCTGGTCGATCGCCTCGTTGCCGGAGCTGCGCAGCAGCGCAACCTTGACCAGGTTACCCTCGGCGCCGACCACGAACCTTACCGTGGCCTCGCCTTTGGTGTCGCGGGTTTTTGGGGCCCGCGCCGCCCGCACGACCTTGGCTTGCACCAGTCCCGGATATTTGCTCGCCGCAGCGCTGCCGCCGTCGTTCTTCTTGCCGGCGCCGCCGCCGGATTTCTTGGCAGCGCTGTCGGCTTCGGCATTGCCGCCATTGCCCAGGTTTACCTGCCTGGAGGGCGCCTTCTTTTCCGGCTTTTTCTCAGCGGGCTTTTCAGCTTGCTTCGGCTTTGCCGCCGGCTGTTCCTTCGGCGGCTCCTTGGCCGGCTCGACCTTCTCGGCCACCGGCTTGCGCACGATGCGTGGCTTGGGGATCGGCGCCACCTGCAGCTCTTCTTCCACCACCGGCGCAAGGCTGGCGGTCTCCAGCGGCTTCACCACCTCGACCGGCTTCATCAGCGCCGGCGGAATCTGCTGCATCGCCGGCTCCGGCGTCAGTTGCCCGATCGTCGCCGTACGTACGGCTTCGAGCGGGTCGGACTGCGATGGCGCGACGCTGTCGGCGACCAGCGTAGCCGTCTGATCGACCATCTGTGGTATTGCCGCCTCGACCGGCGCGATCGGATCCGCCGCCGCGGTCAGCACCTCGGCTGAGGCGATCTCTTCGCTCTCGGTCGGCGTAATCTCCGCGACCTCCACCGGAGCCACCATGGCTTCTACCGCTGTGGCGGGCTCGGCTTCGGCGACCTCGAGTATTTCGACCTCTGCGGTTTCCGGCACCTCTTCCGCTTCGACCTCGGCGCCCGCCGACACCAGCGTCTCGGTCGCCTCGCTGATCTCCTCGGTCGGGTTGCTCGTTGCCGTGTCGACCGAGATGATCTCGACGGCGACCGATTCCGCCGCGGTCTCGTCGACCACGGGTTCGAGGTTCAGGAACATGAATGCTCCGGCGATCAGCCCGATATGGATGCCGGCGGAGGCGAGGGCGGCCCGCTTCATCTCACGGCTCGCGCTGCTGCGTGATCAGCCCGATGCGGGCATAGCCGGCGCGGCTGAGGTCACCCATCACCTGCATGATCAGCCCGTAATCGGCCGCGGCGTCGCCCCGGATATAGAGCCGCTGCTGCGTACCGGCCTCGCCCGCCGCTGCCGCCACCGAGGTCAGCAGCGTGTCGAGCGTGATCTGGTCTTCGCCGAGATAGACCTGGCCCTCAGGCGTCACCGAGATGGTGAGGGGCTTGGTTCCCTCGACCTTCATCTCGGGCGCGTTGGTCTGCGGCAGGTCGATCGGCACCCCGGAGGTGAGCAGCGGCGCCGTCACCATGAACACGATCAGCAGCACCAGCATCACGTCGACCAGCGGCGTCACGTTGATATCGCCGATCGGCCCGCCCCGTCGGCCACGCCGTCCGCGGGCGCTCTGCAGCGACATGCTCATCAGGCGTTGCCTCGCGCGTCCAGCTGGCGTGACAGCAGCACCGACACCCGGTCGGCGAATGCCTCGAGCCGGCCGATCAGTCGCCCGGCATCACCCGAAAGCTTGTTGTAGGCGATCACCGCCGGAATGGCGGCGAGCAGCCCCAGCGCCGTGGCGAACAGCGCCTCGGCGATGCCTGGCGCCACCACGGCCAGGCTGGTGGATTTGGCCGCGGCGATCGAGGTGAAGGCATTCATGATGCCCCACACCGTGCCGAACAGCCCGACGAATGGCGCAGCGCTTCCGACCGTCGCCAGCAGCGACAGGCTGCGGTCGAGCTTTTCGCTCTCGGCGGCCACGGTGGTGTCGAGCACGATGCGGAGCCGGGCCTGCAGGCCGCCCGAGCTGGCGGCGTTTTCGGCGTGGCTGCCGTTCCACTCTTCCATCGCCGCGGCGAACAGCGCGCCCAACCCGGTCCGCGGCCCATCCTTGAGGCGGGCATAGATCTGCGTCAGCGGTTCGCCCGAGGCGAAGATCTTGTCGAATGCCTTCATCTCGCGCTTCGCCCTGGCATAGGCGGCGGCCTTGGCGAAGATCACCGCCCAGCAGGCGATCGAGGCGAACAGCAGCCCCAGCATCACCGACTTCACCACCCAGTCCGCCTGCATGAACAGCGCGAACATCGACATGTCATGTGCCGCCGCGACCGGCTCCACCGCTTCGATCACCGTTTCCATCAGACGCCGAACTCCACGCCCGGGAGCCGGGACACGGTGCTGAGGCCGGCGAGGCAGATCCTGGGGTCGAGCCCGGTGCCCTCGCAGGCCACCACGTCATTGATCAGCACCCGGCTTACCTTGTCGCAGCCGAGTTCGCCGATATCGAACTGCAGCACCCGGGTCTTGCCTTCCGGCATGGCCTTGAAATCCAGCGACACCAACCGCTCGATGCCACCCCCGGCGCCGAACAGCGCAATCTCGAAGGCCGAGCGGGTGAGCTCGGTGCCGAGCTTGTTGGTGGCGAGGAAGCTGACGCGACAGCCGGTTTCGCTCGGCGTCAGCGCGTTCAGTTCCAGCGCCAGGCTGGGGGCCGGGGCGCTGTCCTGGGCCCAGCTGGGTGTGGCGCACAGCGCCGCCATCAGCACTGCAATCGTGAGGCGCATGGCGGCGCTCCTATTTGTTGAGGACAAGTTTGCCCTGCCGCGTGATCCGCAGCCGGTAGGTCAGCCCCTGATGGGCGATCCCGATCTCGTTGGCTCCGCCGAACAGCTCTTCGGTGGTGAAGCTCGGCAGGCCGACCTGCTGATCGGCCCTGGCTGCCGTCTCCGGCAGCGCCGTCATGTCCTGTAAGTCCTCAAGTCGCACCTTGGTCACCCCGGCCGCCTGCAGTCCGTTTAAAACATGAGTGTGATTATCAGAATTACGTGGACACGCAAGCGCCACAATATCGCTCGGGTGTGAGGAATGCTCGCGAGCCACAGTGGTGAGGGCGAGCCTCTGCTCCCCTCCCCCTTGAGGGGAGGGGTTGGGGGTGGGGGTCCATCGGTGATCACAGAACCACCCCCTCCCTCAATCCCTCCCCTCAAGGGGGAGGGAAGCGACGACTGCGGGACTTAGTGAAATGCCGCCCTAAGCGATCCGTCCGAACCACAGCATCGACAACCCCGCGGCGGCCATCGCCAGCAAGGCGCCGACCCCGGCGAAGATGAAGGCGATCTCGGTCAGCTTCTTTTCGCTGATCAGCCGGGTGGAGAGCGAGTCGTAGACATTGGCGAGGTCGGCGGCGCTGGTCGCTTCGTAATACTCGCCCTCGGTGGCATCGGCGATCGCCTGCAATGTCGTCGAATCCAGTTGCGCCCGCATCGAGCGGCCGCCGAAATCCACCACATCGCCAGAGGCCGAGCCGAACCCCACGGTGAAGACCTTGACCCCATAGTCACCGGCGATCCGCCCCGCCGCGACCGGATCTGGTCCGGTCGTGGTGGCGCCATCGGTGAGCAGGATCACCACCGCGCTGTCATACGAGCCAGGCTCGACCGGCATGTGCCGGGCGGGCGGGTCGCTCGGCGTGCCGCTCAGCAGCCCGTCGGCGCCGCCGCTGGCGCCGAAGCGCTCGCCGCCGAAGCTCGGCAACCCCAGCTGGTCGCGCTGGTTGCCGGTGCCGTCGAGGTCGAAATTCTGGTCGGGGAAGATCGTCGCCAGCGCCACCAGCACGCCGGAGCCCACGGCCGTACCGCGCCTGAGGTCGAAACTGTTGATCGCCTGGTACAGCGCCTCCCGGTCGATGGTCGGCGCCTGCACCAGCACGGCCGCCGAGGCGAAGGCGACGATCCCGACCTGCACATCGGCCGGTTGCTTCCTGATGAACTCCTTGGCCGCTTCCTGTGCCGCGACGATACGTGACGGCTCGACGTCGCGGGCCCGCATCGAGCCCGACACGTCCATCGAGAGGATCACCGTCGCCCGTGACGAGGCGAGTTCGACCACCGCGGCGGGGCGCGCCACCGCGATGATCAGCACGGTGATGGCAGCCAGCAACAGGGCAGGGGGTACATGGCGGCGCCAGCCCACGCCCTTGCCCATGGCCTGCTTGACGATGGCGAGATTGGCGTAGCGCAAGGCCGCTTTCTTGCGCCGCCGCAGCAGCCAGACATAGGCGCCGATCAGCAGCGGCACCAGCACCAGCAGCCAGAGCATATCCATCCAGATGAAGGTCATCGCATCACCCGTTCACCAGAGCGCTTTCAGGAAAAGTTGCAGACTTTTCCGGTTCGAAAGCGCGCCTCAAATCACGCCCCCGCCATCTCGGGCAGGTTGCCGCCACCGCCCAGCCGCGACTGCACCTTGCGCATATTGGCAAAGCGCAGCACCGCATCGACCAGGTCGTCGGCCGTCGAAAGTTCCAGCACGTCGAGGCCCGCCGCCGCGAACGCCTCCATCTGTGCCTCTTCGTTGGCGGCGGCCGCGGCGACGAAGCGCCGCCGGAAGCCCTTGTCCACCGTGTCGACGAACAGCTGCTCGCCGGTTTCGGCATCCTGGAACAGCAGCATGCCGACATCGGGCAGCGCCATGTCGAGCGGATCGAGCAGCCGTACCGCCACGGCTTCGTGCCGTTGGCTCAGCCGGAACAGGCCGCGTTCCCAACCCGGCCGCGAGATGAAATCCGAGACCACGAAGCAGATCGAGCGCCGCCGCATCACCGCCATCGCCCGGCCGATAAAGGCATCGAGATCGGTTTCGGGCGAGCGCAGCAGGCGTGGGTTGGCCAGCACCTTGTCGAGGAGGTGCAGCACGTGCCGCCGCCCGGTATGGGGTGGGATCACGTAATCCGATTGCCCGTTGAACAGGATCGCCCCGACTTTATTGCCCTGTCGGGTGAGCAGCCGCGCCAGCACCGCCGCGAACTCGGTGAGCATCTGCCGCTTGGTCACCTCTGCGGAGCCGAAATCCGCCGACGGGCTGAGGTCGAGCAGGAACCAGGCGGTGACGTCGCGATCCTCGTTGTAGATCCTCACATGCGGCACCTGGGTGCGCGCCGTGACGTTCCAGTCGATATGCCGAACGTCGTCATAGGTCTGGTACTCGCGCAGGTCCGCGAAATCGAGGCCGAAGCCGCGGAACAGCGTGCGGTAGTCTCCCTGCAGCAATCCGTCGAGCTTGCGGATCACTGTCCACTCGAGGCGACCGAGGAGCCTTTCAGCCTGCTGCGGCGATGCGGACATGCGCCTCCAGGGGTTTCTCGGGAGCGGGAATGGCCTTCAGCACCTGGCCGATGATCTGGTCCGGCGTGATCGACTCCGAGATCGCCTCGTAGGAGAGGACGATCCGGTGCCGCAGCACGTCGGGGATGACGTCCAGCACATCCTCGGGCAGCACGTATTCGCGGCCGCGCAGGAAGGCCAGCGCCCGTCCGGCCTCGATCATGCTGATCGAGGCGCGCGGGCTGGCGCCATAGGTGAGGAAGCGCTGCATGTCGCCGAGGCCGGCCGCGGCCGGGTTGCGCGTCGCGCTCACCACCTTGACCGCGAACTGGATCAGCGAGGGGTCGACGAACAGGCTGTGGCATTTGGCCTGCAGGGAGACCAGTTGCTCGGTGGTCGCCACTCGCGTCACCGCCTGCATGAGGCCGGTGACGCGCGAGACGATGACGAACTCCTCCTCTTCGCTCGGATAGCCGACGAGGACCTTCATCATGAACCGGTCGACCTGAGCCTCGGGCAGGGGATAGGTGCCCTCGGTCTCGATCGGATTCTGCGTGGCCATCACCACGAACGGGTTGGGGACCTTGTGGGTTTCGCCGGCGATGGTGACCTGCCGCTCCTGCATCACCTCGAGCAGGGCGCTCTGCACCTTGGCAGGGGCGCGGTTGATCTCATCGGCCAGCAGCAGGTTGCAGAACACCGGTCCCAGCGTCGTCGAGAAATCGCCGGTCTTCTGGTTGTAGATGCGGGTACCCACGAGATCGGATGGCACCAGGTCGGGGGTGAACTGCACCCGCTTGAACTGCCCCTGGATCACGTCGGCCAGCGTGTTGACCGTCAGGGTCTTGGCCAAGCCCGGCACGCCTTCGACCAGGAGGTGTCCCTTGGCCAGCAGCGCCACCAGCACCCGTTCGAGGAAATGGTCCTGCCCGACCACGACTTTCTTCACCTCGTACAGCACCTGCTCCATCAGCGAAGCGACGGCGGTGCCGGAGTTTTTCGATGTGTCGTCCATTTTTCTCCGTCGGGGTTGAGTGCTGTGGCTAGAGGGGGTTTTCTCCTGCCGCCGCGGCGGCGTTCTCGATCGGCACGGCAAAGCCGATGCCGGCAAAGGTCCTGAGGCCGGACGGGTTGAGGATGGCGGTGACGATCCCCACCACCTCGCCGTCGCCATTGACCAGCGGCCCGCCGGAATTGCCCGGATTGGCCGCCGCGTCGAACTGAATGAGGTTCTGCAGCTTGGGTTGTCCGTCCTCGGCCAGCACCCGCCCCAGCCCGGACACCACGCCCGCCGATGCCGACGGCCCGATGCCGAACGGAAAACCGACCGCCACCACCTCGTCGCCCGGGTTGAGGCCCGCGCTGGTCGCCAGCGTCGCCGGTTCGAGCTCGTCGGGCAGCTGCAGCGGCCGGATGATGGCGAGGTCGCTCTCCGGTCGCGCCCCGACGATGACCGCCTCGGATTCGCTGCCGTCCCAGAACTGCACCCGGAGCTTCTTGGCAGCGCCCGCCACGTGCAGGTTGGTGAGGATGGTGCCCTGGTCGTCGATCACCACGCCTGTGCCGACAGCTGTGAACCGCTCGTGAAAATCCTCTTCGACCTTGCCCTCGGCCGGGATCTCGGCCTGCCCCTCCGGCTTGGCCGCCGCAGGATCTTCGGCGCCGTCCTCGTAACCGTCGACCCGCACCACCGACTTGATCACCGTCGCGTAAGCCACCGACTCGATCGAGGGCGCGCGCGGCCGTTCGTCCACCACCTTGTTGACCGCGGTCATGAACTGCCAGTCGCTGATCCGCTGCGGGTCGGGGGTGGCGAGGTCATAGGCGCCGATCAGCAACAGCGTCACCAGCGCGCCGGCGCCGACCAGCACCGGGCCCTGGTGTCGCTGGTAGAGCCGGCTCCACCAGGCGCCGAGGCGCTGCCGCAATGTGGGTTGCGTCTGTTCTTCAGGGCCGTCGAGATAGACCGGGCTGACACCATCGCGCGCCACCCAAGCGGAACCGGCCGTGCTCCGCGGCCGCTGTGACCGGCTATAGAGTGGTCGCCGTCTCGTCACCAAACGCTCCCGCGCCCCCGCGTACAGACCGTCCCTCCCCCTCAGGCAAGCAGGCTAGTCCCAGCCGCAACCATGCAGCAAGGCGCAAGCGTGCATCAGCTGTGGTCGCTCTCTGAAATGTGAGAACTGTGTCAGCCCGCCGGCCGCGCCGCGGCGCGGCTCATTTCCTGAGTGCGGGTCAGCACATAGGCGAGCCCGGCCAGCAGCAGCAGGCCACCGCCGAGCAGCGCCGTGTCGAGCAGCAGGCCGCCGCCGATGCCGGTCTTCACCGCCTGCAGGAACAGGCTCAACACCGTCCCCGTCGCGAAGATCGCGAGCCCCTGGCGCCCCATCAGTCGCAGCGGCGTCATGAGTCGCGAGTCGGCGATCCGGTACATCACGCCGAGCGAGGCGACGACATAGAACAACGCCAGGGCGTGCAGCAGGCGGGGCAGGGCGAGGAAGGTCTTGTCGAACCAGGTGATGTAGAACGGCAGCCCCAGCTTGCTGAGCAGGCCGAGCCCCTGGCGGCCCGCGTCGCCGAGTTCGGGGATCTTTACCCATAACAGCACGAACAGCAGGAACGCCGCACAAAGCCCGAACAGCACCGGGCTTCTGGGCACGAAGCGCCGCCCCTGCTTCATCGCCATCCCCGACAGCAGTCCGATGACGAACAGGATCTGCCACGAGAACGGATTGAAGAACCAGCCGCCCTGGGTCGGAAAGTTCGGCAGGTTGATGCGGAACTGCCCCGCCAGCGCCCACACCAGGATCGAGCCGAGCAGCGTCTGCACCGGCCAGCGCAGCCCCGCGGCGATCACCAGCGGCGTTGCCAGCAGCAGCGTCATGTAGAGCGGCAGGATGTTCAGGTAACCCAGCTGATGCGTCAGCAGCGGCAGCCCGATCATGGTCTGCAGCGGAAAGCCGAAGATCGGCGCGATGTTGTTCTTTTCCAGCACCTCGTCGAGCCCGAACCACCAGGCCGCCCCGGCAAAGATGGCGAGCGCGATCATGGTGATGCTCAGATGCACGAAATAGAGCTGTCGCGCCCGCGCCCACACCTTGGCGATCGCCGGCCACAGCGGCCCGGCGACGAACCGCCCGGAATAGGCCAGCCCGGCGGCGAGGCCCGACATGAACACGAACGCCTCGGCCGCATCCGAGAAGCCGAAATTCCGGCTGGTCAGGTTCTCGTAGAACGTCCCCGGCACGTGGTTGATGAAGATCATCACCAGCGCCAGACCGCGGAACATGTCGAGCCGCGCGTCGCGTCCGCTGCGGGGCTTTGCGGCGCTCGCATCAATCGCCGCAAAGCCGGCAAACGTTCTGAGGCGCTCGAACAGCGGAGCGCGCTTCAGCGTGGCGAGGGTCTCAGGCATGAACGGTGGCCGCTCCGGCAAGAGCGGCGTCGGCAGGGGCAGGGCCCTGCTGCGTCCAGCTCAGGAAGATGCGCTGCTGCTCGACGATGATCGGCGCCGGGGCGGTCTCGCTCGTCGTGGTGAACAGCAGCGGCTTCCGCCCGCTCGAGATACCGCGCGAGGTCGCCGCGATCAGCAGCGGCGCGCCGATCGCCGGCAGCGCCACCGGCAGCAGCCACGGCACCAGGTCGCTCGCGAACGCCGTCGAGATCGCCAATACGCTGGCACCTGCCACCGTGACCCACCAGCTCGCCGCAAACGCCGTGGAAAGGGTCACCCGGCCCTCGTCGCGGTTGGTCGCGGGCCAGCCCCCATCGAGGCCGAGCAGGATTTCGACCACCGCCTTGCTCTGGAAGCACAGCATGATCGGCGCCAGCAGCGTCGAGATCACGATCTCCGCCACCACCGACAACGTCGCCCGGATGGTGCCGCCAAACCCTCTGTTGCGCCCGCCCAGCGCCGAACGGACGAGGATCAGGAATTTCGGCAGCAGCAGCGCGATCGCCACTGCGACGGCCAGCACCCAGATGCCCGTCTCGTTGTCGCGCCACCAGTATTTGCTCGGCAGCGCCGCGGCGAGAATGCTGGCCGCCAGCAGCGCCAGCCACAGCGGCGAAGCGGCATAGGCCATGATGCCCTGAACGAAGGTGAAGCGGCTCCACACCTTCAGGCCCGGCGCGCCCAGCACACGGCGATGCTGCAGGTTGCCCTGGCACCAGCGCCGGTCGCGCTTGGCGTACTCGATCAGGTTTTCCGGGCCCTCTTCATACGAGCCGCCCAGATAGGGGTCGACCTCGACCTTCCAGTTGGCCCGCGACAGGAGCGCGGCTTCGACATAGTCGTGGCTGAGGATATGTCCGCCCGCCGGCGGTTTGCCCGACAGCACCGGCAGGCCGCAGCTCGCGGCGAAGGCCGGCACCCTGACGATGGCATTGTGGCCCCAGTACGGGCCCTCTTCGCCCTGCATCAGCGCGGTGCCGCGCGCGAAATAGGGGGAGAGATAGGCCGCCGAGAACTGCATCACCCGGCCGAACAGGCTGTGCGCGTGGATCACCTCGGGCACCGTCTGCAGCAGCCCGAGCCGCGGATCGTCGTCCATGCGTGCCGCCATCGCGGCAATGGTCGCGCCGTCCATCAGGCTGTCGGCATCGAGGATCAGCGCATAGTCGTAGGCACCGCCCGAGCGCGAAATGAAATCTTCGATATTGCCGGCCTTCTTGCCTATGTTCCGCTCGCGCCGGCGATAGAACAGCCGGCCCTCGGCCAGGGGCTCGGCCAGCAGCTGCTCGAACCAGACGATCTCGTCGGCCGCCACCTCGGCCGAATTGGTGTCCGACAGGATGGCGAAGTGGAAGCGGTCGGCCAGCCCCAGCGCCACGATGCTGCGGTTCATCGCCGCCACGCGCGAAAAGCTCGCTGCCGCGTCCTCGTTGTAGACCGGCATCAGGATCGCCGTCATGCCGTGCGGCCGGCCCGGACGGCGCTGCACGCGCCTGGGCGGCGCGAGGATGCCGAGCACGCCGGCAACGCCGCCCCAGACCAGCCAGAACCCCACCAGCGTGAACAGCGCGGTCCGCAGCACATCGAGCAGGCTCGTGCCGTCATTGCCGATGAAGCGCATGTACAGCCAGCCGCCGGCAAGGCTCAGCAGCGCCGCGGCGCCCAGGGCGAGCGTTCGGGTCACGTGGGCTCGTGCCATCTATCGGGGCCCTGCGCACGGCATGGGGAGGCTCCCAGCCGTCAGAACCGCGGCAACGCCGCGGCGAAGGCGGCGCGCAGCGTCAGCAACAGCGAGCTGCGCCGACGCTCCAGCACCTGCTTGGGCATGGCGAGCGGGGCATCGGGAAGCGCGCCCGAGAATACGTCGGAACGGTCGTGCTTCATGCCAATGCCCTCCACTGATAAAGCCAGGTTTCGCTGATGGTTCGGCCGGTGCTGACGATGTTGGCCTTGAGTTCGACCGGCTCGCTCCCCTCGATCATCACATCGAGCGCCAGCCGCCACACGCCGTTGGCCTCGACCTTGGACAGCGCCGTCGAGGTGATCTCGCCCGAGCTGGCTGTGGCGACGACGTCGAGCTTGGCCTCGGTCGGCATGGCGGTCAGTTCGCCACCGGCGAAGTCGATGACGAACTTCCTCAGCTTCTCGTCATTGGCGACGCCGGAAACGCCGCCCTGGCCGGCCCGCGTCTCGACCACATGGGCCAGCGGCGCATCATCCCTGGGCAACAGGTCGCCCCAGATCAGCCGGTAGTGGAACTCGCGCGCGTCTCCAGCCTTGATCGGCTCGGACGGGATCCAGAACGCCACGATATTGTCCTCGGCCTCGAGCCGCGACGGCGCCTCGATCAGCCGGACGCTGCCCTGGCCCCAGTCGCCGACCGGCTCGACCCGCGCCGACGGGCGGCGCTCGTAATGCGCGCCGGCATCCTGGTAGGTCTCGAAGCTGCGGTCGCGCTGGTACAAGCCGAAAGCCCGCGGGTTATTCTCCCACAGGTACGAGTTGCCGATGGCGGGCGTGTTGTTCAGCGGCCGCCAGAACACTTCGCCGCCATCGCGCTCGACGATCAGCCCGTTGCTGTCATGCACCTGCGGCCGGTAGTCGTCGAAGCTCGAGCGGTTGGTCTCGGCGAACAGGAACATCGAGGTGAGCGGCGCGATGCCGATCTCGCCGATATCGGCCCGGAAGAACAGCCGCGCCGTAACGTCGATCACCGTCTCCTGTGCCGCATCGCTGGCCGGGGTGATCTCGAAGCGGTAGGCCCCGGTGACGCTAGGGCCTTCGAGGCTCGCATAGGCGACGAGCGGCTTGCCTTCGCTCGGCCGCTCCAGCCAGAACGCCGAAAAGCGCGGGAACTCTTCCGGCCCCGACTGCCAGGAGTTGATGGCGAGGCCGCGGGCGCTGAGCCCGTAAATGTTGTTGCGTCCCAATGCCCGGAAGTAGCTCGAGCCGAGGAACGAGACCAGCTCGTCCATCTTGTCGGCGACGTTTACCGGGTAGTTGATGCGCACCCCGGCGATCCCCGGGAAAGCCTCGGCCGCGGCTTCCTCGCCCATCGCCTTGTCGTAGAACATGAAGTCGGCGTTCGAAAAACCGAATGGCGCCGCCTGGCCGTCGACCACTTCGAACACCCCGACCGGCTCCTTGAACAGCCAACCCATCGGGAAGGCGTGCACCTGGAAACCCGAATTATTGTCGAGCCAGCGTGCGTGCTGCGCGTCGAACTGGATCTTGCGATAGCCGTCATAGTCGAGGCCGGCGAACAGCTCGGGCAGCTCCGGCACCGCCGCGTTGAACGGCTCTGCCGCCTTCGCACGCATGCGCTCGGTCAGCACCTCGTAGTCGAAGGCTTCGGTTTCGCTCTCCTGAGCCAGGGCGACGCGGGTGAGGGAGGTGGTGGAGAGCAGCGCCGCTGTTGCTGCGGCAGCTCGGAGAAAAGCTCGCCGATCGAGCCGATGGTGAGGAACAGAATACATGCACAAACGCTATGGAGGGATCGGGACACCAAACACGAATTCCGCAACGCCGTTGAGCGCCGAAAGTTGTCGCATAGGAGCTATGCACCAGCGGAATGGATATGATTTCGCCGCAATGCGTTACGAGTTCTGGCTGTTTCCGCACCCGGAATCCTTGCAATGAGCGACGCCGTCGCGCTGCGTCCCCCACGAACCCTGCCGCTTGGCGTTCTGCTGCTGGCGATCCCGCTGCTTCTGGCCATTGCCGGGCTGGTGATCCGCTACCTCGCCTTTGCCGCCACGGTTCCCGACGCCTCGATCGCCAGTTTCGCTCAAGGCATGTGCCGCTGGGATTGTGCCTGGTACGTGAAACTGTCGCAGACCGGCTACGACCCGTTCCCCGTGCCGACGATGATCAATGCCGGCAACTGGGCATTCTTCCCGCTCTACCCGATCCTCGTCGCCATCGTGCGCACGCTGACCGGGCTCGAGACCATCGTCGCCGCCACCGGGCTCTCGATCCTCTTGTGCATTGCCTCGGCCCGTGTCGCCTGGCCGCTGCTCGGTCGGGACCTCCGCGCCTATACGCTGTTCTCGGCGTTCCTCGTGGCCGGTCCGTTCTCGATCTGGCTCACCACCTTCTACACCGAGGTGCTGTTTCTCTTCCTCACCCTGTGCGTCTTCGCCGCGCTGCAGAACAAGCATTTCCTCCTCGCCGGCCTGTTCGCCGCGCTGCTCTCGGCCACCCGCATTGTCGGGGTGTTCATCGTCTTCGCCATCCTGATCGAGATCTGGCAGGCGCACCGCGCCAATGGCGGCAACTGGCGCAATTTCGTTCCGGCCGTGCTGCAACGTCCCGATCGATTGCTGGCCCTGTTCATCGCCCCGCTCGGCCTCTTCGCCTATATGGCCTACCTGCATTTCCATATCGGCGACGCCCTGGCGTTCAGCCACGTGCAGCGCGCCTGGTCGCGCCCCACCGGCAACCCCGTGGTCTTCGTCTGGAACGCCCTCACCAGCTTCCCCCGGGAGGGCTGGGCCCCGACGCCGTCGCAGCAGCTCGCCGTCGCGGTGCTCGTGGGCTATGCGCTCTCGATCGTGCTGCTGGTGAAGAGACGCTACGGCATGGCGGTCTATGCGCTGATCTGCCTGACGCTGCCGCTGTTTGCCGGCATGGCCTCGGTGCTCCGCTTCACCGCGGCGCTCGCGCCGATGCCGCTGATGCTCACCGAATTGCTGGCCAGCCGCCGCTGGCTGTTCGCCCTGGCGCTGCTCGGCCTGCTGCTCGCCGGCTACTTCACCACCATCGGCTGGCTGACGGGGTACTTGAGCCTTGTCTAGCTCCCTCCGCCTCGGCGCTTACATCCTCTGCGGCCTCGTCGCGCTGTTCGAGCTCGGCGTCGTCTGGCTGCTGCTGCACCCCGACGTGCCGCCCGACTACCGCGCCTACTATATCGACAAGACCACCACCTGCCTCAATCAGCCGGTGAGCGGCAGCTATAGCCTGGGCGCCGTCATCCCCTTCACCCCCGAGGGCAAGGACGCCGCCAAGCCGATCCGGGTTTGCGGGTGGGAAGGCCCGACCGGCGACGGCACGCACGCCGTCGGCACCAGCGCCCGCCTGCGCTTCGCCTATGCCGAACCTGCAACCGCGCTGACCCTGCACCTGTCGATGGTCGCGGTGGAGAAAAGCGGTCACCTCATGCCGCAGCGGGTCGAGATCGTCGCCAACGGCATGCTGCTCGATACCGTGTCGCTCAACGCGCCCACGCCGCAGCAGTTCTCGCTGGCGCTGCCCGCGCCTGCCGACGGCAGGGTCGAACTCGAACTGCGTTTCCCCGACGCGGTGCAGATGGGGGCGACCGACCCGGATAACCGCCTGCGCTCGATCAAGCTGCTTTCCGCGGCCCTTCTCCCCGCCGACCAGGTCTAGGGTCCGCCGGCCTCTCAGTGCTCCTCCACCGTGAAACAGGGGAGGGGGACCACTGAGAGACCGGCGCTCCTGATATGCGCTTCTCCCCGCCTGAAACTTTCCTTAACCGATCGGTTGACAACTCTCCTTGCGAGGAGTATTCAACCAATAAGTTATCAACTGAAGGGTTGAGAAATGGACTGCGTCGAGATCACCAGCACCGCGCCGAACCGGACCTCCGCCGTTACCACGCCGGCCAACGATCCCGTTATCCTCATTGCCCGCAGCTTCGAGGCGCCACGCGCCCTGGTGTGGCGGTGCTACACCGAGCCCCGGCACCTGGTGCATTTCTGGGGCCCCAAGGGCGCCACCAACCCGGTCAGCGAAGTCGACCTGCGCGTCGGCGGCGCCTGGCGCCAGGTGATGCGTTTCGCCTCGGGCAACGAGTATGGCTACACCAGCGTCTACCTGGAGATTTCGCCGGTCGAGCGGCTGGTCTGGCGCGACGCCCCGGCGGGTTACCGCTTCGGCGACGAACTGCCGCCGGCCGAGATGGTCACCGAGATGACCCTGGCCGAAACCGGCCGCCTCACCAGCGTCCACATCGCCGTCCGCTTCACCTCGCTTGCCGCCCGCGACCAGGCGGTCAGGCAGGGCTTCGCTTCCACCGTCAGCGAGGGCAGCGACAAGCTCGATCTCTACCTTTTCACCCTCAGCGCCACCGCGGCGTTCCAGCAGGAGTAAGCGTCATGAACACCTTCACCTCACGCGACGGCACCAGGATCGCCTATGACGTGCGCGGCTCCGGCCCGGCGGTGATCCTGATCGATGGCGCCTGGTGCGGCCGCAATATGGGCCCGATGCCCAAGCTGGCGCCGCTGCTCGCCCCGCATTTCACCGTCTACAATTACGACCGCCGCAGCCGCGGTGACAGCGACGTCTCCACCGACTATTCGCCCGATCGCGAGTATGAGGATCTGGCGGCACTGATCGCCATCGCCGGCGGTTCCGCCAGCCTTTATGGCACTTCGTCGGGCGCTGCGCTGGCACTGTTCGCCACCGCCCGCGGCCTGCCGGTCGATCGCCTCGCGCTGTTCGAGCCGCCGTTCACCGATGTCCCCGGCGGCAAGCCGATGCCGGCGGGCTACCAGGCCGAAGTCGAGCGCCTTGCCGCCGAGGATCGCCGCGCCGACCTGGCCAAGTATTTCATGGTGAGGATGATCGGCATGCCAGCCCTCATGATGCCGATCATGCGGCTCAATCCGAACTGGAAGCCGATGCTGCACAACGCCCTGAGCCTGCCGCACGATACCGCGGTGATGGAGGGCTATGGCTTTCCCACCGAGGCGGCTCGCTCGATCCGGGTCCCGACCATCGTCATGTCGGGCGACAAGACCTTCAAGCAGCTGAACGAGCCGGTGCGCCTGGCGCGCGAGACCATCCCCGGCGCCCGCTTCGCCTCGCTGCCCGGCCAGAGCCACGATGCGGCGGCCGAGCTGGTCGCCCCCGTGCTGATCGACTTCTTTACCGGCGCCGACACCGCCCGCGCCGCTGCCTGAGCCAAGAGACCGAAATGACCGACCAGTTGTCCACTACCCTCGCTGCCCTCGCCGACCCCACCCGCCGCGGCATCCTCGCCCGGCTGTCTCTGGGCGAGGCCACGGTCAGCGAACTGGCCGAGCCCTACGACATGTCGATGGCCGCCGTCTCCAAGCACCTCAAGGTGCTCGAGAAGGCGGGGCTGATCTCTCGCGGCAAGGAAGCCCAGTGGCGTCCCTGCCGGCTCGAGGCCGCCCCGATGGCCGAAGTCGCGGACTGGGTCGAGAACTACCGCCGCTTCTGGGATGAGAGCCTCGATCGCCTCGGCGATTACCTGGCCGAACTGCAGAAGGGAGACCCCGGCGGCTCCCGGAACTAACTCCCGGGGCCCCAGGGCCTGAAACCAGATGCAGCGACCCAAGGTCATAGCGCTTTCGGACTACCGCCGGCAGCGCGACGGCGAAGCCTTGCGCCAGAAACTGGGGCAGGGCGCCGGAACACCCCACTGGTTCGTACTTTACTGGCGCTACTGGGCTGAAAGCCTCGATCGCCTCGACACCTACCTGAAGCAACTCAAGGAGCTGAAAATGGCACTGGATGACCTCAAGATCGAAGCTCCGGCGAGCCAACCCATCGTCATCGCCACCCGCACCTTCGCCGCCCCGCGCGCCCTGGTCTGGAAAGTCATGACACAGCGCGAACACGTCGCCCGCTGGTGGGGCACCGATGGCCAGAAGGCTGTCATCACTGCGCTCGATGTCCGCCCCGGCGGCAAGTGGCGCATCGAATCCCACGCCGCTGACGGCAGCGTCTACATCTTCATCGGCGAGTATCGCGAAGTGAACGAGCCCGAGAAGTTTGTCTGGACCTTCGGCATGGAGAACATGTTCATCGGCAAGGTGGTGGTCGAAACCCACACCTTCGAGGAAGACGGTGCCGTCACGCACTACAAATCAGTCTCCAACTACGACAGCATCGCCGATCGCGACGGTATGGTCGCCTCCGGCATGGAAAAGGGCATGCGCCATGGCTTCGCCGTCATGGATCAGCTGCTTGCCGAACTCACACAAGAAGCCTGAACCATGCTCCCCGACCTCACTGCCATACCCTCCGACCGCCGCCTCGAGATCGAACGCGAGTTCGATGCGCCGCGCGACCTGGTCTGGATGATGTTCGCCGATCCGTACCACCTCAGCCAGTGGTGGGGCCCGGCGGGCTTCACCAACCCGGTGGTGGAACTCGACCTTCGCCCCGGCGGCCGCTGGTATCACGTGATGCGCGGCCCCGACGGCAAGGATTACCCCGCCGACAGCGAGTTCATCGAGGTGAGCCCGCCCGAACGCATCGTCTATCGCAACCGTCAGCTCGAGGCGGAAGCCTTCGGCACCAACCCGCCGCCGAGCTTTCTGCGGGTCATCACCCTGACCGACCTCGGCAACGGCCGGACCCGGCTGACCGTGGATGCCTATTTCGACACCGCCGCCGGCAAGGACGCCGTCGTCCGCCGCGGCTTCCGCGAAGGCGTGCTGGAGAGCTTCGACAAGCTCGCCGCCCACCTCACGACTGGAGCAGGCAAATGAAGTTCACGACCACTATCCTGCAATCCGGCAACAATACCGGCATCATCGTGCCGCCGGAGGTGCGCGACGCCCTCGCCGGCGGCAGGAACCCGCTGGTGGTCGTTTCCCTCGCCGGCCACACCTGGCGCAGCAAGGTGGCCACCATGGGCGACCGGCTGCTGGTCGGCGTCAGCGCCGAGATCCGGTCGATCACCGGGGTCAAAGGCAACGAGACGCACGAGGTCGAGCTTACCCTCGACGACCAGCCGCGCGTGGTCGAAGCCCCTGGGGACCTGCAGGCCGCCCTCGATGCCGATCCCGTGGCGCTGGCCGCCTGGAACAGGCTCGCGCCCAGCCACAAGAAGGCCCACGTCACCGCCATCGAAGGCGCCAAGACCCCCGAGACGAGGCTCCGCCGCGTCCAGAAGGCCATCGAAATGCTGACCAGCTAGCAAAAGACCCCTCATCCGGCGCTACGCGCCACCTTCTCCCCGACGGGGAGAAGAATCCGGAAAGTGCCGTGATCACCCCTGTTCCTCTCCCCGTCGGGGAGAGGGTGGATCGCGCGAAGCGCGAGACGGGTGAGGGGAAGGACCACAGAACCATCGGTTGAGCCTGCCCGCCACCGCGGGCATCGGCGAAGCCGTACCCAACGCCACTCAACCCACGGAGACTTCCCATGCGACGTCGTACTGTCCTTGCCCTCGCCATTCTCACCGGCTTTGCTTCGGTTCTGCCGGTCCTCCCATCCACCGCCCAACAAGGAGCCGCTCCCATGCTCACCGCAACCACATCCGACTATGTCCCCGTCACCGGCGGCAAGGTCTACTACGCCACCTATGGCGAGGGCGCCCCGCTCGTCCTCCTGCATGGCGGGCTGATGACCATCGAGGCGTTCGGCCCGGTGCTCTCCGGCTTTGCCGCCTCTCGCCAGGTGATCGCCGTCGAGGCGCAGGGCCATGGCCATACCGGTCCGCTCGATCGGCCGATGACCTTCGACAACATGGCTGCCGACGTTGCCGAGGTGATCAAGTCGCTGGGGCTCGAGAAGGTCGATGTCGTCGGCTACTCGATGGGCGGCACCATCGGCCTTCGCCTCGCCCTCGCTCATCCCGAGCTGGTCAACAAGCTGGTCATTGCCTCGGCGCCCTACGCCTTTGCCGGCTGGCACGATTACAACCAGCAGGGCATGCGCGGGCTCAACGCCAGCCAGTTCGAGATGATGAAGCCCTCGCCGCTCTACCAGCTGTTCGCCGCCGTTAACCCGGACCCCGAGGTCAACTTCCCCAAGCTGCTCGACCAGATGCAGTACATGGGCAAGGACTATGATTACGCGGCCGATGTGCCGAACCTGAAGGTGCCGACGCAACTGGTCTATGGCGATTGGGACGCCGTGCGCACCAGCCATGCGGCGAGGTTCTTCGAGCTGCTCGGCGGCGGTCTGCAGGATGCGCTCTGGGATGGCTCCGGCATGAACCAGAACCGCCTCGCCATCCTGCCCGGGGTCACCCACTACACCATGATGACCTCGCCCCAGCTGGTCGAAACCGCGCTCGCCTTCATCGACGCGAAGTAACCCGGCCTCCCGATCCTCCCCTGCAGGGCAGGGGAGGGCCGCAAGTCCCCAGCCACGCTCCGCCTGGTCGACCCGCCATCCTCGCGGGGCCGGCGGAGCCTTGTCCACGCCCGGAGACATCCGATGCTACGCCGAACCGTCCTTGCCCTCACCGCGCTCGCCAGCTTCGCCCTGGCCGCACCGGTTGCCCCATCGATCGCTCAATCAGGAACCGCCCCCATGCTCGCTTCAACCAAATCCGGCTATGCGCCCGTCAATGGCGTCGAGGTCTACTACGCCATCTATGGCAAGGGCGATCCCATCGTCCTGCTGCACGGCGGCTTCGGCCAGATCGAGATGTTCGGCCCGGTAATCGGCATGCTCGCCGAGAACCACACCGTCATCGGCGTCGACCTGCAGGCGCATGGCCGCACCGCGGCGCACGATCGGCCAATGACCTTCGAGAACATGGCCACCGACATCGCCGAGCTCATCCGCTATCTCGGCTACGACAAGGCCGACGTCATGGGCTACTCCACCGGCGGCCAGGTCGCTGCCCGCGTCGGCATCGATCATCCCGAGGTGGTCGACCGGCTGGTGCTCGCCTCGACGCCGTTCTCCAACACCGGCTGGCACGACTACAACCTGCAGGGCATGGCGATGATCGGCGAGGCCTCCGCCGAAGGCATGAAGCAGACCCCGATGTATGCCGCCTTCGCTGCCGTGAACCCCGATCCGGACAACAACTGGGTCAAGCTCAACATCCAGCAGGGCAAGCTCGTCAACACGCCCTATGACTGGTCGGCCGAAGTGCCCGGCATCAAGGTGCCGACCCTGCTGGTCGTCGGCGACTGGGATTCGGTCCGCATCGCGCATGCCGTGAAGTTCTTCGAACTGCTCGGCGGCGGTGCGCAGGATGCGCAATGGGACGGCTCGGGCATGAACCAGAACCGCCTCGCGGTTCTCCCCGGCGAAACTCACTACAGCATTTTCATGTCGCCCCGGCTCGCCGAAGCCGCGCTCGGGTTCATCGACGCGAAATAACAAAACCGTGCCTCCACACGGGGATCACAAGGCTCTCCCAATCCCCCGAGCCGTGTGACGGGGTCTCCGGGCTTGACCCGGGGACCCAACTTCCGACTCTATCGCCCAATGCTTGAGTCGCTCCTCGACATGCCGCCTCGCGACCCCGCCGAAATCCTGCGCACCGTCTTCGGTCACCAGAGTTTTCGCGGCCAGCAGGAGGATGTTGTCCGCCACGTCACCGCTGGTGGCGATGCGGTGGTGCTGTTCCCGACCGGCGCCGGCAAGTCGATGTGCTTCCAGGTCCCGGCCCTGGCGCGCAAAGGCGTCGGCATTGTCGTCTCGCCGCTCATCGCCCTGATGCGCGACCAGGTCGAGGCGCTCAAGCAGGCCGGCGTCAACGCCGCAACGCTCAACTCCTCGGTTTCGTCCGAAGAGTCCTCGCGCACCTTCCGGGACCTCAAGGCCGGCCGGCTCGACCTGCTCTATGTCGCCCCCGAGCGCCTGGTGCTGCCGGGCTTCAAATCGATGATGCAGGGTGTCGATATCTCGCTCATCGCCATCGACGAGGCACATTGCGTCAGCCAGTGGGGGCACGACTTCCGCCCGGAATATCGCGAGCTCGCCTCGATCGCCGCCGACTATCCCGGGGTGCCGCGCATCGCGCTCACCGCCACGGCCGACCCCACCACCCGCGACGACATCGTCGAGCGACTGGGCCTCACCGATGCGCGGATCTTCACCACCAGCTTCGACCGGCCCAATATCAGCTACTCGATCGTCGAGCGCGACAATGCCCGCTCGCAGCTGAAGCGCTTCCTCGCCCGCCACACCGGCAATTCCGGCATCGTCTATTGCCTGAGCCGCGCCAAGGTCGACTCGACCGCCGAATGGCTGAACAAGCAGGGGGTGCGCGCGCTGCCCTATCACGCCGGCATGAATGCCAGGGATCGGGCTGCCAACCAGGACGCCTTCCTCAAGGAAGAGTCGCTCTGCCTCGTCGCCACCGTCGCCTTCGGCATGGGCATCGACAAGCCCGATGTGCGCTACGTCGCGCACATGGACCTGCCTTCGTCCATCGAGGCCTATTACCAGGAGACCGGCCGCGCCGGGCGCGACGGTCTGCCGGCCGAGGCCTGGATGTGCTACGGCATGGCCGACGTCGCGCAGCGCCGCCGCATGATCGACGAGGGCAACGCCCCCGATGAGGTGAAGCGGGTCGAGCGGTTGAAGCTCACCGCGCTGCTCGCCGTCTGCGAAACGCCGGAATGCCGCCGCAAGGCCATCCTTGCCCATTTCGGCGAACCGCATCCCGGCCACTGCAACAACTGCGACACCTGCCTCGTGCCGGTCGAAACCTGGGATGGCTCGGACGCCGCCATCAAGGCGCTGGCCTGCGTCTACCGTACCGGCCAGCGCTTCGGCGCCGGCCACATTGTCGATGTGCTGCTGGGCAAGGTGACCGACAAGGTCACCCAGTTCAGCCATCAGGACCAGCCGGTGTTCGGGCAGGGCAGGGACCTCGACCAGCGCTCCTGGCAGTCGGTTATCCGCCAGCTCACCGCCATGGGCCTCATCACCGTCGACCATTCCTTCGGCGCCCTGCACCTGGGCGAAGGGTCGCGCGAAGTGTTCCGCGGCGAGCGCAAGATCACCCTGCGCCGCGATCGCCCGCGCAAGGCCACCGAGACCCGCCGGGCGCTGCAGAACGCCGTGACGCTGCCGCCCGCCGCCCAGTCGCTGTTCGAAGCGCTGCGCTCGGAACGCGCCGCCCTCGCCAAATCGCAGGGCGTGCCGCCTTACGTGGTTTTCCATGACACGACGTTGCGCGCCATGGCGCTGGAACGTCCCCAGACCATGGCCGAGCTCGGCACCATTCCCGGCATCGGCGAATCCAAGCTCAAGCGTTACGGCGCCGAGTTCCTGGCGGTGCTGCGAACCGCCGGCCCCTGAGCACCGGTAAACCCTGCCACCTGTTGGCCGGCATCGGTGCTATCTTGCCGGCTCTGCCGAGGAGGAAGCCGTGCAGGTCAGATGCTTTGAGTGCAGCGCCATGATCGAGGCGCCGGATGCCGATGCCGCCGAGGACGCCTTTGTCGCCCACGGCGCCCAGGTGCATGGCTGGTCCTATCCCGAGCAGGCGGTCCGCAACTATGCCCGCAACTTCGCCGAGGCGGTGGAGCGGCTTGGCGACGAAACGCAACGCCGGCCTGAAATCGGCGAACTGGCGGTCCATCCGGTTACCGACCGGGTCGACGATTGGCTCCGCTACTTCGATCACACGGGGTTTGCCGGCAATCCGGACTGGGCCTCGTGCTACTGCCTCGAGCCGCATGTTCCGGCGTCGCCCGAAATGCCCGAGCGCCCGTGGCGCCAATCGCGCGCCACCCTCGCCGCTCGGCTGCGCGACGGGCGCACCTTCGGCTATCTCGCCTATGTCGATGCCGAGCCCGCCGGCTGGGTCAACGCCTCGCTGCGCTCCGACTATGGGCTCTATGTCGATGTCGATCCGCAGGGTCCGCGGCCGGCACAGGTGATCGGCATCTCGTGCTTTGTCATCGCCCCGCCTTACCGCCGCCACGGCATCGCGTCCGCCCTGCTCGATCGGGCCATTGCCGATGCCCCGCTGCGGGGCGCCGGCTGGGTCGAGGCCTACCCGCACCGGACGCCCGAACCTAACGATGCCGGCCACTTCCGGGGGCCGCGCGCGCTCTATGATGCTCGCGGTTTCCAGCCGGTGGTCGAGCGGGAGCGCTACACCGTGTTGCGTCTGCCGGTGGCGCCGCTGGGCTAGCTCTCAGGTCCCGCGTGGTTTCGCGCGCGCCGTGGCGGCCGCTTCCAGCGGATTGTCCGGCCAGTGGTGGCGCGGATAGCGGCCCTTCAGATCCTTCGCCACATCCTTCCAGCTGCCGCGCCAGAAACCCGGCAGGTCGCGCGTCGTCTGGATCGGTCGGTGTGCCGGGCTCAGCAGCACCAGCAGCAGCGGCACTTTCCCGCCCGCCACGCTCGGGTGCCGATCGAGCCCGAACAGCTCCTGCACCCGCACCTCCAGAGCCGGCCCGTTCTCCGCCCCATAGTCGATCGGCAGCCGCGACCCCGACGGTGCGTCGAAATGCGAGGGCAGCAGCCGCTCGATCTCCTGGCGCCGCGCCCAGGGCAGCAGCCCCTCGAGTACAAGACCCAGGTCGTCGGCTTCGATTTCGCTCAGCGCCGTCTTGCCGGTGAGCCCCGGCACCAGCCAGCTGGTATCCGCGGCGAGCGCCGCGTCGGAGAGATCGGGCCATGTTTCGCCGAGCGTCGCGCGCAGGTAGCTAGCGCGCTCCCGCAGCGCCTGCTGCTCCCTGGTCCAGGGCAGCACGCCAACTCCCAGTCCGGCGATCCCCTCGGCCAGCGCTGCCGCTGCCTTGTGCGGGTCGGCAACCGCCACCGGCGCCTCGTCCAGCCGCAAGGCTCCCAGCCGGCGTACCCGCCGCGCCCGTACGCTGCGCGAGCTCTGGTCGAACGCCATCGTCACCTCGTCGACGATCTCGCGCGCAAACAGCTCCTCGATCGTCGCCCGCTCGATCGTCGCGGCGGCCCGAATCCGCCCGGTCGCCGCCGCACCGGTGATGTCGGTCACCACCAGATAGGGCGCGCTGGCCAGCGCATCGGTTTCCTCGAGGCTCGCCTGTCGCCCATTGGCCAGCCGGAAGCGACCGCGCGCTCCGGCCTGCTGCGCCACGCGATCCGGATAGGCCCGCGCCAGGTGCCGCCCGACTTCACCGCCCGAGCCGGCATTGCCGACCATCCCGGCCCAGCGTCGCGCCAGGTTCTGTGCTTCGTCGGCCCGTTTGCCGCGCTCACGTCCGAACCGCTCGAGCCGGTGCGTCAGGTCGGTACCGTCACCACCAAGGCCACGCTCGCCGAGCAGCACCGCCAGCCGCGCCGCCGTCAGCGCGTCGTCCTCTTCGGCGGCGCGATGGATCATGTGTCCCAGCCGCGGATGCAGCGGCAGCCGCGCCAGCGCCTTGCCTTCGGCGCTGATCCGCCCGCTCTCGTCGAGCGCCTCGAGCCCTTTCAGCAGGCTCACCGCCTCGGCCCAGGCCGGCCCCGGCGGTGGGTCGAGGAACCTGAGCTGGCTCGGGTCGCTGACGCCCCAACCGGCGAGGTCCAGCGCCAGGCCGCTGAGGTCGGCCTCCAGCATCTCCGGCGCATCGAACGCGGCAAGCGCCGCATTCTGGCCTTCGCCCCACAAACGGTAGCAGACCCCCGGTTCGACGCGCCCGGCGCGTCCCCGCCGCTGGTCTGCCGAGGCTCGCGACACTTTTCGCGTTTCGAGCACTGACAGCCCGGTCGCCGGCTCGTAGGCCGGCGCCCGTCGCAAGCCGCTGTCGATGACGATGCGAACGCCCTCGATGGTCAGCGAGGTCTCGGCGATCGAGGTGGCCAGCACCACCTTGCGCCGTCCCGATGGTGCCGGCTGCACCGCGCGATCCTGTTCGTCCGGCGTCAGCTGTCCGTAGAGCGGCGCCAGGTCGACATCGGCGGGGACACGTCCGCCCAGGCGCTCCGCCACGCGCCCGATCTCGGCCTGTCCGGGCAGAAACACCAGCGCCGAGCCGGGCTGCTCGCGCAGCGCTTCCAGCGTCACGCCGGCCACCTGGTCCTCGATTTTCTGCAGGGGGTCGCGGTCGCGCCAGATCGTCGTCACCGGAAAGGCCCGACCTTCCGACGTCACCACCGGCGCCCCGTCGAGCAGTTCGGCCACCCGCGCCCCGTCAATGGTCGCCGACATCACCAGCACGCGCAGGTCGTCGCGCAGGGCCGCCGCATCGAGCGCCAGCGCCAGCCCGAGATCGGCATCGAGACTGCGCTCATGAAATTCGTCGAACAGTACTGCGGCGATGCCGGTGAGTTCCGGATCATCGAGGATCATCCGGGTGAAGACGCCCTCGGTCACCACCTCGATGCGCGTCCGCCTGCTGACCTTGGCGTCGAGCCTGACGCGATAGCCGACCACGCCGCCGACCTCGTCGTCGAGCGACTGTGCCATCCGGCGCGCCGCGGCGCGCGCCGCCAGCCGCCGCGGTTCCAGCATGACGATCCGGCCGTCTCCCCGCCACGACGCGTCGAGCAGGGCCAGCGGCACGCGGGTCGTCTTGCCGGCACCCGGCGGCGCCACCAGCACGGCGTAAGGGCCCGCTTCCAGCGCTGCGGTCAGCCGCGGCAGGGCCTCGTCGATGGGGAGGGGCGGCAGTTTCATGCCGCTTCAATCGGAGAAAACCGGATTGGGCGCAAGGCCGCCGGTCAGCTGACCGTCTTCAGCATGTCGAGCAACGAGCCGTCGAAATCCTCGACCGGCGCCGCGACCGGCGCAGCCCGCCTGGTCGTCGCGATCTCCGCCCAGCCGATGACCACGGTGATCCCGCCCACCTTGCGATCGGCGACATACCACGGCGTCAGCACGGTGGCGAACTGGGTCGCCGCGCCGCTGGTCGGGCTGGCAAAGGCGCGCCGTGTCTTCACTGTCTGGCCCTTCAGCGCCGCCTCGTACTCGGCGACCTGCTCGGCCGAAATATCGGGAAACAGCTGCGCCATGGTCTTGCCGATCACCTCGCGCCGCTCGACGAAGCGATGCGCCTTCAGCCAGTAGACGGAGCAGTCGAGCACCCGCAGCTTGTCGTCGAGCACCGCAATCGGCGCCGGCATGTCGCCGACGAGGTCCTGCACCAGCTTCAGCCGGCCCTGCACCTGCAGTTCGCGCTCCATCTCGGCGGTGACATCACGGCTGGCGCCGAACAGCTCGGTTACCCGGCCATCGCGCAACCTGAGGTCGGCGATCATCTCGATCATCCGCATGGCGCCGTCGCGGCGCTCGATCCTCAATCGGCAGCGGAAGCCGCGCCGATCCTGCAGCGCCTGCGCGATCAGCGTCAGCAGCTTGCCGCGATCCTCGGCCAGGTAGAGCTTGACCAGCTCCTGCAGCGGAACCGGACTGTCCGAGCCGAGGCCATAGATGTCGGCCACCCGCTTCGACAGCACTACGGTGCCGGGAAAGATAACCTTCCACTGTCCGTAGCCTTCATGCAGCTCGTACAGCTGCAGCGCCCGATCGGGATCGGTGAGGGCAGCAGTCGGCTCCACCTCGGCAAGCGATTCCGATGGCGTTGCGATCAACTGCTTGTCGAACATGGTCCACGGCCGGGCAGGAAAACGGTGGCGAAAACGCTAGCCGAGCGCCCGTTAAGTATTGGTGAGGATCAGGCGTGCCGTTGCCGCCGGTCGCCCTGCGGCCTCGCCACCACTCCGGCCTCGGCAAAGGCCCGCGCCTCGGCTTGCGGCAGCGGGCGGCTGAACAGGTAGCCCTGCGCCTCGTTGCAGCCTTCGGCCCTGAGCATCAGCAGTTGCTCCCAGGTTTCGACGCCCTCGGCGGTCACCCGGGTTTTCAGCGATCTCCCCAGTCCGATGATCGCCCTGACGATCGCCGCCGAGTCCTCGGCGCCAGGCAGGTCCGACACGAACGAGCGGTCGATCTTGATCTTGTCGAAGGCGAACCGCCTCAGGTAGCTCAGCGACGAATAGCCGGTGCCGAAATCGTCGAGCGCCACCCGGATGCCGAGCTGATGCAGCTGCCGCAGTGAGGCCAGCGCCTCGGCGCTCTCGTCGAACAGCACCGACTCGGTGATCTCGAGCTCCAGCCGCTGCGGTGCGAAGCCGGTCTCTGCCAGCGCCTCGGTGACCGTGCGCACCACCGCGCGATGCCGGAACTGCGCCGGTGACAGGTTCACCGCCAGCGTCAGCGCCCCCGGCCACCGCGCCGCGTCGGCGCAGGCCTGGCGCAACACGAAGGCGCCGATCGTTTCGATCAACCCGCTCTCCTCGGCCAGCGGGATGAAGATCATCGGCGGCACCGAGCCATGCGTGGCGCTGTCCCAGCGCAGCAGCGCCTCGAAACCGGTCAGCCGGTTGCTGGCGATATCGACCTGCGGTTGGTAGACCACCGACAATTCGCCTCGTCCCAGCGCCTGGGACAGGTCGCGCTTCATCTCGCGCCGTTCGCGCAGCGCCTGGTCCATCGCCGGCTCGAAGAAGCGGAAATCGCGCCCCTTGTCGCTCTTTACCCGGTAGAGCGCCACGTCGGCATATTGCAGCAGGCTTTCGGTGGTCTGCCCGTCGCGCGGCGCAATGGCAATGCCGATGCTGGCCCCGATGCTGACCGTCTCGCCGTCGATCTCGAACGGCTTTGCCAGCGCCGCGAGAATGGCCTGCGCCGTCTCCGCCGCATCCTGCGGCCGCTCCATCGGCGCCAGCAGCGCAAATTCGTCGCCGCCCAGCCGCGCCAGCAGGTCGCGCGCCGTGGTGCAGCGGTTGAGCCGGCCCGCCACCTCGCGCAAGAGGATATCGCCGGCCAGATGCCCCAGCGTGTCGTTCACCAGCTTGAAATCGTCGAGGTCGATCGACAGCACGGCCAGCGGCCTGCTGGGATCGAGACCCAGCAGGGCCGCGTCCATGCCCTCCTGGAAGTGCATGCGGTTCGGCAGGCCGGTCAGCGTATCGTGTCGCGCCAGGTAGTCGAGCCGCTTGGCGCCTGCCACCACTTCGGCCTCGTTCTGCTTGGCCTCGGTCACATCGCGCGACAGCGCCAGAAGCCTTGCCAGCTTGCCGTCGCCATCGTGGATCGGCGAGATGCTGAGGTCCCACCAGCGCGCCTTGCCCTTGGCCGTCGGTCCGAACAGGGTGTGGCGCACCGTCTCGCCACGCTGCGCTGCGGCAATCGCGGCCCGCACCGTGGCGCGCTCATCCTCGGGCCAGAACTGTTCGAACGGCACGCCGCGGATCAGTTCGAAATCGTCGACTTCCATGATCCGGACGCCCGGTCCGTTCATGAAGATCAGGTTGCCCGCCGCATCCAGCACCTCGATCGCCATGGTGCTCGCTTCGAGGATGGAGCGGGCGAACGCTTCGCTTTCGCGCAGCGCCGCCTCGGCGACCCGTCGATCGTGAATGTCCTCGAGCGTACCGTACCAACGGACGATGCGCCCCAGCCTGTCGCGCCGCGCCGCCGCCCGCGCCCGCATCCAGCGATACTCGCCGCTCTTGAGCCGGATGCGATAGGTGACGTCCAGCGGCTCGCCCGTCTGCAGCGCCCGCGTCCATTCGACGATGGTGGGCGGCAGGTCGTCGGGGTGCACCACGCTGGCCCAGCCCTGGCCGAGCGTCCGCGCGGTGTCGAGTTCCACCATTTCCAGCCAGCGTGGGCCGAACTCGATGATATTGCCTTCGGGGTCGGCCAGCCACAGCACCTCGGGATTGAGGTCGACCGCCGTGCGGTAGTGATCCTCGCTTTCGCGCAGCGCCCGCTCTGCCAGCCTGGTCCGCGTCACGTCCTGGACGATCAACTGAACTTCGTCCGGCCCGAGCGGGAAATGCGCCGCGCTGTACTCGCGGCAGTTCCCTTCGTCCGGCAGGCCGCGGAAACGGAAGGTGCCGGATTTGCCGCTGCGGGCCGCGGCAAGCATGCGCCGCCGCACGCGCGCCCGATCCGAGGCGTGAAGCCTGGCCAGCACGCTCGAAAGCGGCTGGCCCTGGTCCGGCGTTTCGCCCCGCAGGGCGGCGGTCGAGTGGCGGACGAGGTCCGTTCCGGCGTGCCAGGTCCACACCGAGATGCCGGTCGCACTGCTGATTTGCCGCAGCGTTTCGGCTGCGGCCGCCGCGCCGGTCGAGCCAGTGCCAGTGTTGCCCATGCGATCCTCAGCCTCGTCCGCATGCTAAACAGGCGAAACGCGCCAAAAGATTAATCGCACCACCTGCATCGGCGACGAATATTCGCCGCCGCGCCACAACTTGGCCGGTGGTTAAGGCAAGCTGAACGTTGGGTTCGGCAAAGCGCTTAGAGCATCCGCCGCTGCATCGAGCCGGCGGATGCTCCGGGGCGCTGATCCGCTCGCAGGCTTCAAGCTGAAGACACTGCGACGTTCCTTGTCAGGCGCTCGGCGAAGCTCAGGCCCACTCGCCCTTGCGCATCACCGGCACCTTGTTGCCGTCGGCGGTAAGACCATCGATGTCGATCTTGTCCGAGCCGATCATCCAGTCGATGTGAATCAGGCTCTTGTTGCCGCCGCGCGCCGCGATTTCATCTGGACTCATCTTGGTGCCGTTGATGAAACAATCGGCATAGCATTGGCCCAGCGCGATGTGGCTCGCGGCATTTTCGTCGAACAGCGTGTTGTAGAACAGCACGCCGCTCTTCGAGATCGGCGACGAATGCGGCACCAGCGCCACTTCGCCCAGCCGCCGCGAACCCTCGTCGGTGTCGAGCACTTTCTGCAGCACCGCTTCGCCGCGCGACGCCTTGGCCTCGACAATCCGTCCGCCCTCGAACTTCACTTCGATATCGGCGATCAGCGTGCCGTTATGGCTGAGCGGCTTGGTCGAGCGCACATAGCCCTCGACGCGCTGGCTGTGCGGCGTGGTGAACACTTCCTCGGTGGGGATGTTGGGGTTGCAGGTGATGCCGTTCTTGGCCTCCGAGGCGCCACCCTTCCAGCGATGCTCGTCGGCGAGCCCGATCGTCAGGTCGGTGCCCGGACCGGTATAGTGCAGCGACGCGAAGCGCTGGCCGTTGAGCCAGGTCCAGCGCTCCTTGAGCTTGGCGTTATGCGCCTTCCAGGCGCCGATCGGATCCTCGACATCCACCCGGCTCGCCGCAAAGATCGCGTCGGCCAGCTTCCTGACCGCCACCTCCTCGGCATCATCGGGAAACACCAGCCTCGCCCACGCCGCGTTGGGATAGGAGACGATGTTCCAGTTGATGTCGAAGCCGGTGATCTTCTCAAGCGCCGGCTTGTAGGCCATCGAGGTAGCGCGGTTGGCGCGGGCCACCTTGGTCGGGTCCTCGCCCGCCAGCATCATCGGGTTGTCGCCCGAGATCGCCAGCCGCGCCGCGTTGTTGCCGAATGCCTTGGCCATGCCTTCGAACAGCCAGCCCGGCGCCCGATCGAAACTTGCGTCGGCCGCGTAGCGGTAGCGGTTGAGCGTGATCTCCTCGTCCGAAAAGATCGGCTGCACGATGCCGGCGCCGGCCTTGTAGGCATGCTCGGTGATCTTGCGCACCAGCGGCAGCGCCGCCATCGGTGCGGTCAGGACCAGGTCCTGCCCGGGCTGGAGCTGGAGCCCCACCTTGATCGCGACTTCCGCGAGCTTGTCGAGTTTGACGGGATCGATCGGGTTATTGCCCTCAGCCATTGGAAAACCTTCGCAAAAACAGGAGCGAGAGGCATACGCCTCACCTCGGCCCGCTTCAAGGCAGTCAGATACCGCAACTCGTCATCACCGCATTCGACCTCGGTCCCCACTCCAAGCAGCCAGGCGCGCTTCGCCGCCAGCCGCTCGATCGCCTGATCATCGGGCCATTGCACCCCCATCCGCGTCCAGTCCATGTCCGTCTCCTGTGTCTCTCACAGGGATGGTCGAGCCGGGTCGGGGGGATTCGACATTTCGCGGATCATGCCTGGCGCCAGGTGCGCCGCCGCTCAGCTTGTGCGCACGGGCATCCGGTTGAACGCATCGAGGGCGGCGATCTTGTAGGCCTCGGCAAGCGTCGGATAGTTGAAGGTGTTCTCGACGAAATAGTCGACCGTGCCGCCGAGGTTCAGCACCGCCTGGCCGATATGCACCAGCTCGGTCGCCCCCTCGCCGATGATGTGGCAGCCCATGAGCTTGCGGTCATCGAGCGAGAACAGCAGCTTCATCATTCCTGACTGCAGGCCCATGATGTGGCCGCGCGACGTTTCGCGGAAGCGGGCCACGCCGCATTCATAGGCCACCCCCTTGGCCTTGATCTGCTGTTCGGTCAGCCCGACCGTCGAGATTTCCGGCACCGCGTAGATGCCGTAGGGAAAGTATTCCGGGGCAGGGGGCATCGGCGCACCGAAGGCATGGCAGGCGGCGATCCGTCCCTGTTCCATCGAGGTCGAGGCGAGCGAGGGGAAACCGATCACGTCGCCGGCCGCATAAATGTGCGGCACCGCTGTCTGGAAGGTTTTGGGGTCGACGGTCAGCCGTCCACGATCGTCCGAAGTGAGCCCGCAGGCTTCGAGTTCCAGCGCCGCCGTCGCGCCGACCCGTCCGGCGCAGTAGAGCAGCGCTTCGGTGCGGATCTGCCGCCCGTCGCTCAGCGAACTCACGGCGAAGCCGGCATCGTCCACCTCGACCTTTTCCACCTTCACACCCAGCCGCAGCTGCATGCCGCGCTTCCTCAGCTCATGCACGAATTCGTCGATGATCTCGCGGTCGATGAACTCGAGGAAGTTCTCGCGCGGCTCGACCAGCGTCACCGGCACATCGAGCGCCGAAAAGATCGTCGCATACTCGATGCCGATCACCCCGGCGCCGACCACCGTGAGGCTCCTGGGCACCCTGGGGTCCGAGGCCACATCGTCGCTGTCGAACACGTTGGTCTGGTTGAACGGGATGTGCTTGGGCCGGTACGGCGCCGTGCCGACCGCAATGACGAAGCGCGCCGCCTCGTACTCGGTTTCGCCGTCGTGGCCATTCCTGATGGCGATCCGGTGCGGGCCGACGAAGCGCGCCCGGCCTGCCACTGTCCGCACCCCGTTGCGGGCGAACTGGTGCTCCAGGACGTCGATCTCGTGGTCGAGCGTCATCCGCAGCCTGGCGCCGAGATCCTTGCCTTCGATCTCCTTTTTCACCCGATAGGCGAGCCCGTAAAAGCCGCGCTCGCGCCAGCCGGAAAGGTTGAGCACCGTCTCGCGCAGCGTCTTGGAGGGAATGGTGCCGGTATGCACCGACACCCCGCCGACGCGCAGCCGGTTCTCCACCACCAGAACGGCCTTGCCGAGCTTGGCCGCCTGAATGGCCGCCCGCCGCCCGGCCGGCCCCGAACCGATGACGATCAAATCGAATGTGTCCATTGCAACCCACCCCAATGCCCGGCGCAGCGTTGCACGCTTCACATGACGCTCCAATGGCAGCAAAGCGCAGGGCCCGAATGCAATGGCGTGGGGCCTCGCGCCGTGTTTGAGAAGCGCCGACCGGAGGCTATGATCGCCCGGTGAGGGAGAAAGCGATGACCTATCCGCTGAGCGGTGGATGTGCCTGTGGGCACGTCCGCTACGAACTGCTGGATGCGCCGATGTTCGTCCAGTGCTGCCACTGCCTTGACTGCCAGCGGCAGACCGGCGGGGCGTTCGTCATCAACGCGATCATCGAAGCAGACCGCATGAGGACCACCGGGGCCGACCCCGTGCCGGTGCCCGTGCCGACGCCGAGCGGCGAGCCGCACATCATCTTTCGCTGTCCGATCTGCCAGGTGGCAGTCTGGAGCGACTACGGCAACAAAGGTTGGCGTCGGTTCGTCCGCGTCGGCACACTGGACGATCCCACCGCGCTGAGACCGCAGGCCCACGTCTTCGTCCGCTCCAGGCAGCCCTGGATCACCCTCTCGCCCGAGATTCCCGCCTTCGAGATCTACTACGAGGATGACCTCTGGCCCGTCGCTTCGATGGAGCGACTGCGGCGAGGCTTTGCCCGGGCCAGTGCGCCCCAGGCCCCGAAGGAGGGCGTTGGGGCCATCTCAGCGCCTCAGTAAACCTCCGGCACATAGAGCTCCGGCTTCACCGCGTGCCGCACATAGTCGGCGTGGCGCACGCGAGCCGGCAGTTCCACCTCCTGCTTGGGCACATCCTCGTAGGCCACCTGGCTCAGCAGGTGCGAGATCATGTTCAGTCGCGCCCGCTTCTTGTCGACCGCCTGCACCACCCACCATGGGGCTTCGTCCGTATGGGTGCGGTCGAACATCTCTTCCTTGGCGCGGGTATAGTCTTCCCAGTGCACCCGGCTCTCGAGGTCCATCGGGCTGAGCTTCCACTGCTTCAGCGGGTCGTGGATACGCATCTTGAAGCGGAATTCCTGCTCCTCGTCGGTGATCGAGAACCAGTATTTGACGAGGATGATGCCCGAGCGGACCAGCATGCGCTCGAAGTCCGGCACGGTCTCAAAGAACTCCTCCAACTGCTCGGGGTTGCAAAAGCCCATCACCCGCTCGACGCCGGCGCGGTTGTACCAGGAGCGGTCGAACAGCACCATTTCACCGGCCGATGGCAAATGCGGCACATAGCGCTGGAAGTACCACTGGCCCTGTTCCTTGTTGGTGGGGGCCGGCAACGCCACCACCCGGCAGGTGCGCGGGTTGAGGCGCTGCGTCACCCGCTTGATCGCGCCGCCCTTGCCGGCGGAATCGCGACCTTCGAAGATCACCAGCATCTTCAGCTTCTTGTAGGCCACCCAGTCCTGCAGCTTCACCAGCTCATGCTGCAGCCGGAACAGCTCGCGGAAATACACCTTGCGGTCGAGCGTCTCTTCCGCCGGCCCCGACATGCCCTCGGCGACCAGCTCGTCGAGCCGGTCGTCTTCCATCTGCATTTCCAGCTCTTCGTCGAAATCGTCGGCGATCGCCTGCTTGATCCGCTCGAGTTCGGCCGGGGTCCGGGCCTGCGAAGTGTTGGCTTCCGAAATCTTGGCTTCCAAAGCCTTGGCATGTTCGTCGTTCATCGGTGCACCCATGGATAGCTGGCGGGAGGGGTGCCCGTTCCATATGAACCTATTGTGACCGTATGCCGTGTCGGCGCCCTCGCGCCGACGCGATCACGCCTCGGCCACGCCGGCGAGGCGCAGCCCGTCGAGGATCGCCGCGACGCGCGACGGATCCTTCTGCGGCTGTGCCGCCCAGACCTGTGCAATGGTCACGCCGGGGGAGAGCCGCCGCAGCGTTGCCAGGTGCCGCCTGGCCTCGTCCATCCGTCCCAGATGCGCGTTGGCGGCAACCAGCATCCAGTAGCTGCACACGAAGCTCGGGTTGGCCGAGATCGAACGCTTGGCCCAGACCAGCGCCTCTTCGTAGCTGCCCTTGATCATCTGCGCATGCGAGATCGCCGTCAGCGGCCAGTGAGCCCCGTCGAGGCTCGGGCTGAGCCGGATCGCGTGTTCGCTGAAGGCGATGGCGCCATCGATGCTGCCCAGATGCAGATGGGTGATGCCGGCAAAGATCATCACCGTCAGGTTGTTCGGGTTGCTCTCCACCGCTCGTTGCGTCAGCACCAGTCCGCGATCGTAGTCGTGCAGGTTGTGGATCAGCATCATCGAGCTGAGCGACAGCACCACGGCGTCGTCGCGGGCGTTCGCCAGCGCCCGCTCCACCAGTTCGATGCCGAGCGCCGTATCGTCGGTACCGGTCGCCGCCCAGCCCATGGTCGAGCGGTGCAACATGGCGTTGCCCGCATAGACGAGGAAGGTGGGGTTGTTCGGCTCCAGTTCGATAGCCCTCAGCAGCAGCGCGATCGCCTCGGCATTGGCGTCGCGGGTCTGCGACAGGTGCATCGGCAGGGCGCGCAGATAGAGGTCATAGGCCTCGACGCTGTCCGGGCGCTCCCGGCGCGAGCGTTCGATTTCGGCCCAACGTATGGTCGGTTCGGCCACCGAGGCGACCTTGAGGGTGATCTGGTCCTGGAACTCGAACACGTCGTCCAGCTTGCCGTCGAACTTGTCGGCCCACAGGTGCGCGCCGGTCATGGCGTCCACCAGCTGGGCGGTGATCCGCAGCCGGTCGCGCGACCGGCGCACGCTGCCTTCGAGCACATAGCGGACGCCAAGCTCACGCCCGACCTGGCGCACATCGACGGCGCGGCCCTTGTAGACGAAGCTCGAATTGCGGGCGACCACGGCGAAATCGCGGAATCGGCTGAGCGCCGTGATGATGTCCTCGACCACGCCGTCGGCGAAATATTCCTGTTCGCTGTCGCCACCCATATTGTCGAACGGCAGCACCGCCACCGATGGCTTGCGCGGCGTCACCGGCCCGAATTCGGGCGGACGCGTGCTGCGCGCCGTGCCGGTGACCACCTCGAACACCCGCACCGGGCGCGCGATGTTTTTCAGCACCCGCTCGCCCAGGTCCCGGAAACCGTCCTTCATCCGGTCGCGCACCTCTTCGAACACCTTGCTCGAGACATAGACGCCGCCGGGTTCGGCGATCTGCTGCAGCCGCGCCGCGATATTGATGCCGTCGCCATAGATGTGGGCGTCGTCGTGCACCACGTCGCCCTGGTTGACGCCGATGCGGAAGATCATGCGCTTATTGACCGGCACCTCGGCGTTGCGTTCGGCCATCAGCGCCTGCATGGCGACGGCGGCCTCGACCGCCGACACCGTGCTGGAGAACTCCGCCACGATGCCGTCGCCGGCCAGATCCACCACGCGCCCACCATGGCGCTGCAGCAATTGCAGCACTGCCGTCTGGTGTCCCTTCAGCGCAGCCACGGTGCCGGACTCGTCAGCACCGATCAGGGCGCTGTATCCCGCAATGTCCGCACACAGGACCGCCGCCAGGCGGCGCGACAAAACTTGTTCCATTTCCGCTTCCTAGGCGGAGTCACCGCGCCCTGTCACAGGGTAAAGCGTGGCGTTGTTACTTGGAAGTGGAAACGTAACTTCACTCTCCGTGCGGGATGAGCCGAAAATCCGGGAGGTCTCGTAAGGCCAGCTCCGGTCCGGCCGGCGAATAGACCACGAAAAGCTGCATCGGCTTGGTCCCGGTATTGAGCGTCGAGTGGAATCGATCTTCCGGCACGAACACCGTGCAACCGGGCCCGACCTTCTGCACCACCGGCACGCCGTCAGGCGTTTCCACCATCTGCTCGCCTTCGCCCGAGATCACGAAGATGATCTCCTCGGCACCCGGATGGTTATGCCGGCTGTGCCCCTGGCCCGGCGGCAGGTCCACCACGCCGCCCGAGAACCGCTTGGCGCCATTCACCTCCGGCGCCACCGTCAGCGCCAACCGCCCCCAATCGAAGCCGAACGCGCTGACATCGCGCGGATAGACGAAATTGTTCTCGGTCATTGTTCCTCTCCCTCATGATTTCATCTGCCGGTGCGGAACGAGTACCCCCACCCCTGTCCCCTCCCCGCAAGGGGGAGGGAGACGCTCCCACAAACGCCAGTGTTTTGGTCTCCTCCCCCCTTGCGGGGGAGGGACAGGGTGGGGGGTGCTCTTCCCGCGCCGGCCTCTCGGCCCTAACTAACCCCCCGTCCGCAACCCCTTGAACCCCTCGACCTGGGCCTTGATCGCCACTTCCACCGGCAGTCGCTCCATCGAGCTCGCGCCATAGAACCCATGGCAGCCCTTCACCCGGTCGAGGATGAACTTGGCGTCGTCAGGCATCGAGATGGGCCCGCCATGGCAGAGGACGATCACGTCGTCGCGCGTTTGTCGCGCCGCTGTTGCAATCGCCTCGATCTCGGTCGCGCACTGCTCCAGCGATTTGGCCGCCGTCGCGCCGATCGCCCCGCCGGTGGTCACCCCCATATGCGCGACGATGATGTCGGCCCCCGCCTTGGTCATCGCCACCGCCTCGTCCGGGTTGAACACATAGGGCGTGGTGAGCAGGTCGAGCTTGTGCGCCTCGGCGATCATCTCCACCTCGAGCCCGTAGCCCATGCCGGTCTCCTCGAAGCTGACCCGCATCACCCCGTCGAACAGCCCGATGGTGGGAAAGTTCTGCACGCCGGAAAAGCCCATGGCTTTGAGTTCGGCGAGGAACTGCGGCATCAGGACGAACGGGTCGGTGCCGTTCACCCCGGCCAGCACCGGGGTGCGCTTCACCACCGGCAGCACTTCGCGCGCCATGTCCTTGACGATCTCGTTGGCGTTGCCATAGGCCAGCAGCCCCGCCGCCGAGCCGCGCCCGGCCATGCGGTAGCGCCCCGAATTGTAGATGATGATCAGGTCGATGCCGCCCGCTTCCTCGGCCTTGGCCGAAATGCCGGTGCCGGCCCCGCCACCCACGATCGGCTGCCCTCGGGCCACCATGTCGTGGAATTTCCTCAAGATTTCGGCGCGCGCGATGGCAGCCATGCTGTCTCCAAACAAGCTGTTATGACGTGATTTCGTGAAAGGCGCGGACCGCCGCCTCGGCAAAGCTGGGGTCGTTGATGTGGCAGTCGAGCCGGATCAGCTGTCGCTCGCCCCTCCACTGCACGGTCCGCTCGATGGCGTCGAACAACTCGGCGTCCGCCTCCGCGTCGCGGAACACCCCGCCCTCGATATCGAGCGCCGATACGCCGCGCAGCGGCAGCAGGAACCGTACCGGCCCGATCGCGGCATTGAGCTTGCCGCCGATCCACTCGCCGATCGCCCGGCACTCGTCGCCGGTCGTCCGCATCAATGTCACATTGGCGTTGTGCGCATGCAGCAGCCGGTTTGCGTAGTGCGGCGGTACCGTCTCGGGCGCCCAGAAATTCACCATGTCGCAAGCGCCGACCGAGCCGACATACGGCACCGGCCGCCGGGAGATGCAGTCGAGCCGCTCCGGCCCCGCCGGCAGCACACCGCCCAGCAGGTAATCGCAGACCTCGGTGGTGGTGACGTCGATCAGTGCCCTGACCAGGCCGGAATCGACCAGCATTTCCATGGTCTTGCCACCCGTGCCGGTGGCATGGAAGACCAGCGGCTCGACCGCCCCGGTCAGCATTTCGACGATCTGCGTCACCGCCGGCGTGGTCACCCCGAACATGGTGAGCCCCACCGCCAGTTTGGTCGCCGGCTCCACCATTGTGGGGTTGGCGCTCATCGCCACCACGGCGAGCGCGGCATTGGAGAGGATAACACGTGATATCCGATTGAGCCCCGCGAGGTCGGTCACCGATGGCATCATCACGATATCGCTGACCCCGACATAGGGTCCGACATCGCCCGAGGCGAGGGTCGAGACCATCACCTTGGGCAGCCCGATCGGCAGTTTCCGCATGCCTGCAGTGATGATCGAGGTGCCGCCGCCGCCGCCGATACCGACCATTCCAGCGATATCATCACGCGTTATGACGAACTGCGCGAAGGCATCGGCCATCCCGGCCACCGCCGTTCCGCGGTCGCTTGCTTCGAGCAACCCTGGCGGGCCGAACTTCGCCACCTCCGCCGCTCCCACTTCAGGGGGGATGGTCGGGGAGCGGATGCCCACGTCGACCAGCAGCGGATCGGCGCCGAGCGCCCGGATTCTCTCGGCGAGGAAGGCCAGTTCCTCGCCCTTGGTGTCGGCCGTGCCGACCACATAGATGCGCTTCATCGCACCCTCCCGACACCGTTCGGATGACCCCCGCCGGTGCTCTCGCCGCCATGTCATGGCAGAGGCCCGCCGCCATTGCAAAGCATTTTGAGATGTGCGTATCATTTCGACATGGACGTCTCACAAGCTCAAGAGCAGCAGGTTTCCGAGCCCAAGGGGGCTCGTGCGCGCACTCGCAAACTCATGCTCGAAACCGCCATCGCCTTGATGCAGCAGGGCCAGACGCCGTCGGTCAGCGATGTCGCCGAGGCCGCGGGAGTGTCACGCGCCACCGCCTATCGCTACTTTCCGAGCCAGGCCGCCTTGGTCCACGCCGTCGTCGACGAAGGGCTCGGTCCCATCCTCAACTGGCAGAGCGCCAGCGACGATCCCGAGACCCGCGTCCTCGACCTGCTCGCACTCACCATGCCGCGCGTCGCCGAGTTCGAGGCGACCTTCAAGGCGGCGTTGAAGCTGTCGCTCGAGCAATGGGCGCAGCGCCGCGCCGGCACGCTGGGGGCCGAGCCGCCATTCAAGCGCGGCCATCGGGTCGACCTCCTGCAAATGGCGATAGCGCCACTCAAGAATAAATTACCCGATGCCAAGTTTCAGCGCCTGGCCAAGGCGCTGTCGCTCGTCTACGGGCTGGAAGTTCTTATTGTTCTCAAAGACTTGTGGGGGCTTGAGTTCGAAGAGACTACCGAAGTGGCCACTTGGGCGGCCGCCGCGCTAGTTCGTGCGGCCATGGCGGAGTCCGTCGCCTGAACGAAGGTGGGAAACTATTTCCCGCGCGAGGCTGACGACTTGCAAAAATGCTAGCATGTTAGCTTGACGAGACTGCCAAAACGTTGAAATTGTAGAGCTGACGCACGTCGATCAGGGGAGGGATCGGCAGCGGGGCAGGGAAGAGTTGGGAGACTTTTTCACCCGCGACGGGACGAAGTGCGACGGGCGCTGAGGGCGCCGCAACCGGCGAGCGCGCCAAGGCCTTGGGAGAGGTCGCGGCGGTGGCGCCGGCGATGAGGGGCAAATCCCGCACGTCGCGAGAGAACGGCCGGTCGCCCGAAGCTTGGGAGAGCTTCTGACCGGTTCGCTGCTGTGAAGGCCCCCGGCAAGGAGGAGGGGCTTCGGTCGGTGCCGCATCTGCCGGCCGTCGGAAGCGCTAGAGGGAGGACCACAATGCGCACTGCTACCAAGGGCATACTGGCCGGTTTGGGCCTGATGCTTGCGTCGAGCACATCTGTGCTGGCGCAGGAACTGACGATCTTCTGGGCCGAATGGGACCCGGCCAACTACCTGCAGGAACTGGTCAATCAGTACGAAGCCGAGACCGGGGTGAAGGTCACGGTGGAAACCACGCCGTGGTCCGATTTCCAGACCAAGGCCTTCACCGAGTTCAATGCCCAGGGCTCGGCCTACGATCTGATCGTGGGCGACAGCCAGTGGCTCGGCGCCGCTTCGGAAGCCGGGCACTATGTCGATCTCACCGATTTCGTGAAGGAGAACGGCGTCCTCGACAAGATGGCGCCCGCCACCGTGAAGTTCTACTCCGAGTACCCCGGCAACTCCGGCAAGTACTGGTCGATCCCGGCCGAGGGCGACGCGGTCGGCTGGTCCTATCGCAAGGACTGGTTCGAGGATCCGACCGAGATGGCCAACTTCAAGGCCAAATACGGTTACGACCTGGCGCCGCCGGCGACCTGGCAGCAGCTGATGGATATCGCCGAGTTCTTCTACCGGCCCGATGCCACCCCGCCCAGATACGGCGTGGCGATCTACACCGACAACTCCTACGACGCCATGGCCATGGGCTTTGAGAACGCCTTGTTCTCCTATGGCGGCGAACTGGGCGACATGGCGACCTACAAGGTCGAGGGCATCATCAACTCGCCCAAGGCGGTTGCCGCGCTCGATGCCTACAAGAAGCTCTACAGCTTCACGCCTCCGGGCTGGGCCAAGACCTTCTTCGTCGAGGACAACCAGGCCATCACCGAAAATCTCGCGGCGATGAGCATGAACTACTTCGCCTTCTTCCCGGCGCTGATCAACGAGGCGTCGAACCCGAACGCCAAGGTCACCGGCTTCTTCGCCAACCCGGCGGGTCCCGATGGCGACCAGTACGCCGCGCTCGGCGGCCAGGGCATCTCCGTCGTCTCCTATTCCCAGAACAAGGAAGAGGCGATGAAGTTCCTGAAGTGGTTCATCCAGGACGAGGTGCAGCAGAAATGGGCCGATCTCGGCGGCTATACCTGCTCCGCCAAGGTGCTGGAGAGCGAGGCCTTCCGCAAGGCGACCCCGTATAACGAGGCCTTCTACCAGACCATGTTCAAGGTGAAGGACTTCTGGGCCGTGCCGGAATACGCGGAGCTCCTGACCCAGCTCAACCAGCGCATCTACCCGGCCGTGGTCGGCGGGGAAGGGACCTCGCAGGAGACCCTCGATGCGCTCGCCGCTGACTGGAAGGCGACCTTCGCCAAGTACGGCCGCGGCGGCTGATACCGCGATCTCCCCGGGGAGCTGCGGCTCCCCGGGACCTTCCCAATAAGCCGGGGCCCAACCCCGCGAGATGAAGTCCGGAGCGTGCCGCCTCGCGGCGGCGTCAGGGGAATATCGCCTTGAACAACATGATCACCAGCCTCGATCCGCAATCGCGCGCCGCCGCGCGTGGCTGGAGCGACATCACCATCAGGAATGTCTTCGTCGTCCCGACGGTGCTGTTCCTCATCGTCTTCAACGTCTTTCCGCTGATCTACTCGCTCGGCTTCTCGTTCACCGATTTCCGTGCCTCGACCAAGGATCCGGCCAACTTCATCGGGCTCAAGAACTATATGGATCTGCTGTCGGATCCGTTCATCTGGCGCAACTTCACCATCACCGCCCACTACGTCATCGTCTCGGTGGCCGGGCAGGTGATCGTCGGCTTCGGCATGGCGCTGCTGCTCAACCGCAGCTTCCCGCTCAAGGGGCTGGTGACCACGCTGCTGTTGCTGCCGATGATGTTGTCCATGGCGGTGGTCGGGCTGTTCTGGAAGCTGCTCTACGACCCCAATTTCGGCATCATCAACTTCGCCTTCGGGCTGGGCCGGTTCGAGTGGCTGGCGAACCCGGATTTCGCGCTCTACGCCGTGGCGCTGACCGATATCTGGATGTGGTCGCCCTTCGTCATGCTGCTGTCGCTCGCCGGCCTTTCGGCGGTGCCCAAGCACCTCTACGAGGCGGCCTCGATCGATCGCGCCAGCCGGCTCTACACCTTCTTCCGCATCACCCTGCCGCTGGTCGCCCCGATCCTCTTGATCGCCATCATCTTCCGCACCATGGAGGCCTTCAAGACCTTCGACCTGGCCTTCGTGATGTCGGGTCAGCCGACCACCGAGGTGGTGTCGATCCGGCTCTACAAGATGGCGTTCCAGGAGTGGCAGACCGGCAAGTCCTGCGCGCTCGCCTACATCGTGCTGATCATGGTGCTGTGCATCACCAACGTCTACGTCAAGTATCTGAACAAGGCGAAGGAGCGCTGAGATGGCCGTCGTTTCATCCCGCGGCCAGAAGCTCGGCAATCGTGTTGCCATCGCCGCCATCATCGTCATCACCATCGTCTTCCTGACCCCGATCTACTGGATCGGCTCGACCGCCTTCAAACCGCGCAACCTCGCGACCACGGCGCCGCCGACCATCCTGTTCGAGCCCGAAGTCTCGCCATTCGTGAAGCTCTTCACCAAGCGCGTGCAACTGAAGCCGAACGAGCAGGTGGATCGCGAGAACGCCCCCTGGTGGGAGCAGATCATCTTCGACGGCGGCGAGCGCATCTCGCGCACCGGCAAGGGGGAAGTGCAGCTTTCGGGCTATCCCGACCGCTTCATGAACTCGCTGATCGTCGCCATCACCTCGACCCTGCTGGCGGTCTCGATGGGCACCATCACCGCCTATGGCTTCTCGCGCTTCAAGGTGAAGGGCGAGGCGGACCTCTTGTTCTTCATCCTCTCGACCCGCATGCTGCCGCCCATCGTCGTCGCCATCCCGATGTTCCTGATGTACCGGGCGGCGGGCCTGACCGACAGCCATATCGGGCTCATCATCCTCTACACCGCCTTCAACGTCTCGTTCGCGGTGTGGCTGATGAAGGGCTTCATCGACGAGATCCCCAGGGAGTACGAGGAGGCGGCGCTGGTCGATGGCTACACGCGCATGCAGGCTTTCTTCAAGATCGTGCTGCCCGAGGCCGCCACCGGCATCGCCGCGACCGCCGTGTTCTGCTTCATCACCGCGTGGAACGAATACGCCTTTGCGCTGATCCTCACCAACCGCCGCGCCCAGACCGCGCCGCCCTTCATCCCCAGCCAGATCGGCTCCGGCCTCCCCGACTGGACGGTGATCGCCGCCGGCACGTTCCTGTTCCTGCTGCCGGTCGCCATTTTCACCTTCCTGCTGCGCAATCACCTGCTGCGCGGCATGAGCTTCGGAGCGATCCGCAAATGAACCTGCGCGTCTTCAACCAGAAGTTCCTGGAGCCCGGCTCGATGACCCTGATGATCCTGGGCATCATCTTCCTGTGCCAGCCATGGATCGAGCTGCTGCACCAGTACTCGGTGACGATCATGCTGATCGGGCTGGTCGGCTTCAACGTCGCCGTCCACATCCCGGCGCCGGAGAAGAAAGTCATCGACGAGGACGAGACCGGCCCGGTCTCGGTCTCCGCCACCATGCATGGGGGCACCCATGGCTGAGATCGAACTCCGCCACATCGACAAGCATTTCGGCCTCGTCCACGTCATCAAGGACGTGAACCTGACGGTGAAGGACAAGGAGTTCGTCGTCTTTCTCGGCCCCTCCGGCTGCGGCAAGACCACGACGCTGCGCGCCATCGCCGGCCTCGAGGAAATCGACTCGGGTGATATCCTGCTCGACGGCAAGCCGATCCAGGGCCTCCGCGCCGCCGATCGCGACATCGCCTTCGTGTTCCAGAACTACGCGCTCTATCCGCATTTCACCGTCTACGAGAACCTCGCCTTCCCGCTGCGCGCCGTTGGTACCGCCAAGGATGTGGTCGACAAGACCGTTCGTTCGGTCGGCAAGTCGCTGGGCATTCTGCACCTGCTCAACGCCCGCCCGTCGGCACTATCCGGCGGTGACATGCAGCGCGTCGCCATCGGCCGCGCTTTGGTGCGCCGCCCCAAGGCGCTGCTGCTCGACGAACCGATCGGCTCGCTCGATGCCAAGCTCCGCGAGACCATGCGCATCGAACTGAAGCGCCTGCATTACGAGAACGGCTCGACCTCGATCTATGTCACCCACGACCAGGTCGAGGCCATGTCGCTGGCCGACCGCATCGTGGTGATGAACGATGGCGTGCTGCAGCAGGTCGGGACCCCCACCGAGGTCTATCTCTATCCGGCCAACCTGTTCGTCGCCCAGTTCATCGGTTCGCCGGTGATGAACATCGCCGCGACCAGGATCAGCGAGGCCGATGGCAGCGCCCGCATCGCCCTCGATGATGCGAGCTTCGACCTGCCGCGCGAACTGCTCGGCATGCTGCAGCAGAAGCAGGCCGCCGCCGATCTTTCGCTTGGCGTCCGCCCGGAAGGGGTAATCGTCAGCCGTGACGACAAGCCGGGCTACCGGCCGGCCGAGGCCCACATCATCCAGCCCTTCGGCGGCTTCGACATTGTCGATCTGAAGTTCGGCGAAAAGACCCTGCGGGCTCGCACCACCTCGGGCTTTGTCGACAAGCCCGGGGCAACGGTCTTTGCCCGCATCGACCCGGCACAGGCGCATTTCTTCGACACAAGCTCGGGCGCTTCGCTCGGCATCCGGCTAGGCAACTGATATGGCCCGTATCCGCCTCGAAAACATCAGCAAGTCGTTCGGCTCGCACGTTGCCGTCGACAAGCTCGATCTCGACGTCGCCGATGGCGAGTTCTTCGTCTTGCTCGGCCCCACCGGCGCCGGCAAGACCACGACGCTCCGGATGATCGCCGGGCTCGAAAAGCCCACCGAGGGCGCCATCCATATCAACCAGGTCAACGTCAACGACTGGGGCCCGGCCGAACGCGACGTGGCCCTGGTGCTGCAGCAATATTCGCTCTATCCGCGCCTCACCGTGCGCGACAATCTCGCCTTCCCGCTGCGCTCGCGCATCCGCAAGATGAGCGAAGCCGATATCGGCAAGCGCATCGACTATGCGTCGAAAACCCTGCGCATCACCCATCTGCTCGACCGCAAGACCGACCGCCTCAGTGGCGGCGAGATGCAGCGCGTTTCCATCGGCCGCGCCATCGTGCGCGAACCGCAAGTGTTCCTGATGGACGAGCCGCTCTCGGCCCTCGACGCCAAGCTGCGCGAGTCGCTGCGCTCCGAACTCAAGGACCTGCAGATGCGGCTGGGCGCCACCTTCATCTTCGTCACCCACGACCAGGTCGAGGCGATGACGATGGGCGACCGTATCGCCGTGCTCAACAAGGGCAGGATCGTCCAGGTCGGCACCCCGCGCGACGTCTATTCCAACCCCCGCGACACGTTCGTTGCGAGCTTTGTCGGCTCGCCCGCCATCAACCTGTTGCCCGGCAGCCTCGCCGGCGACCTGGCGAGCGTGGCGCAGGCCTTTCAGATGCCGATCACCCGCAGTGCCGCGGTGGAAGGCCCGGTGACCTTCGGCATCCGGCCGGAAGACGTCGAGGTCGCTGCCGGCGCCCCGAACGAAGCGCGCATCCACGATGTCGAGAACCACGGCATCGAGAAGATCGTCACCCTGCGCGTCGGTGACAACCTGATGCGCGCCGCCGTGCCGGCACGGGTCGAGGTCAAGGTCGAGGAAGCCGTCCGCTTCAACTGGAACCCCGACAAGGTGATGCTGTTCGACGCCAGGACCGGCCTGAACCTCAGGCACCAGGCGGCCTAGTTTGTTTTGAGACTTTAGACCCCAGGGAGGGGGACCATGGCATCCAACAACTATCCGAAGCTCCACAACGCCACCTGGCCCGGCGTGGTCGGCAAGGGCGCGCCCGGCGCCGAGCCGATCATCCCCCTCGATACGTTGCTCAAGCTCACCGCCAATGCCGAGGTCGACGGCCAGAAATTCGATGGCGTCGATCTGTGGCTGGCCGATCCGCATATCTCCATCGATTCTTCGAAGGATGACGTGAAGCGCATGGCCGACCATATCGCCGGCTTCGGCCTCAAGGTCGGCAGCTTCGTTGCACCGATCTGGGGCGGAGCTGGCGGCGGCTCGGCGATGGGCGATGCCGACGACGTCAAACGCTTCCTCACTCAGGTCGAAAAGGCCTGCCGGATCGGCCAGCAGATGCGCGAGCTCGGCATCCGCCCCACCGGCGGCGTCCGGGTCGACAGCTCCACCGGCGTCGAGGCGTGGGATAAAGATCCTGCCGGCAACACCAGGAAGATTGCCGATACCTTCCGCGAGGCCGGCCGCATCGCCCAGCATTACGGCGAGTATATCGTCGCCGAAGGCGAGATCTGCTGGGGCGGCATGCACTCGTGGCGCGAGAACGTCAAACTGCTTGAGCTGGTCAACATGCCCGGCGTTGTCGGCTACCAGGCCGACATGGCGCATTCCATGTTGTTCGTCCTCGGCGCCAATGCCGAGAAGGACCGCATTCTGCCCAAGAATTTCGAGTGGAGCGACAAAGCGGCGCTCGATGCCGCCTACCACAAGGTGGCCGACGCGCTCCGCCCCTGGACGCTGGATTTCCACGTCGCCCAGAATGACGGCACCACCTTCGGCTCCGGCGACCACGAAAAGACCGGTCGGCACTGCCAGATCGACGACCCCAACGGCCGGCTCGATGTGACAAAGCACGCCGGCTACTGGCTGCGCGACGACAAGGGCGAGTTGACCCGAAAGATGCGGCACATCTGCTGGGACGGCTGCATGTTCCCCAATGCCGTAATGGAGCAGCAATCCACCTGGAACAAGATCCTCGCCGCCATGCTCAAAGTCCGCGAAGCGCACGGCTGGCGGGAATAGCAGATGAAACAAGGCCCCCTCACCCGGATTGCTCCGCAATCCGACCTCTCTCCCAAGGGAGAGGCGCGGGTGGGCCAGATCGTGCCACAGCTCACCTCTCCCTTGGGGGAGAGGTCGGCGCGGAGCGCCGGGTGAGGGGGCCTTGCCCCGCCAACCGTTGATCGGGAACACTGCAATGACCAAACAACTCAATATCGGCATGGTCGGCTACGGCTTCATGGCGCGCTGCCACTCGCACGCCTGGGCCTCCGTCAGCCACTTCTTCGATACCGGCTACCATCCGGTGCTGAAGGCGGTGGCAGCGCGCAATGACAGCAAGGTCCGCCGCTTCGCCGAGCAATGGGGCTATGAGAGCATCGAGCATGATTGGCGCGCCCTGATCGAGCGCAAGGATATCGACGCCATCGATATCTGCGTGCCGAACGACCTGCATGCCGAGATCGCCATTGCCGCGGCCGCGGCCGGCAAGATGGTGCTGACCGAAAAGCCGCTGGCCCGCACTGCCGCCGAAGGGCAGCCGATGGTCGACGCCGTAGAAAAGGCCGGCGTTCCCAACCTCGTCTGGTACAATTACCGCCGTGTCCCCGCCGTCACGCTGATCAAGCAGCTGGTCGACGAGGGCAAGCTCGGGCGCATCTTCCACTACCGCGCCAAGTTCCTGCAGGATTGGACCATTTCTCCCGATGTGCCGCAGGGCGGGCAGGGCACCTGGCGCCTCGATGTCGATGCGGCGGGCTCGGGCGTTACCGGCGACCTGCTGGCGCATTGCCTCGACAGCGCATTGTGGATCAACGGCGATATCTCCTCGCTCACCGCCATGACGGAAACCTTCGTCAAGGAACGCACCCATGCCGAAACCGGCAAGAAGCAGGCCGTCGGCATCGACGATGCGGCGGCAGTGCTGACCCGCTTTGCCAACGGCGCGCTCGGCACCTTCGAATCCACCCGCTACGCCCGCGGCCACAAGGCCGGCTACACGCTCGAGATCAACGGCGAGAAGGGCTCGCTGGCCTGGGATCTGCACGACATGAACCGGGTACAGTGGTTCGATCACTCGACCGAAGGCCGGCTGCGCGGCTGGACCAACATCCTCGTCACCGATGGCGATCATCCCTATCTCGGCAAATGGTGGGTGCCCGGCCTCGTCATCGGTTTCGAACACAGCTTCACCCACACCGCCGCCGATTTCCTCGAGGGCCTCAAGACCGGCAAGCCGGCGGCGCCGACGTTCCGGGATGCGCTGGCGACCAACAGGCTCTGTGACGCCATCATCGCCTCGGGCAAGTCGGGGAACTGGGTGAACCTGTAGCGAGAAGGCCCCCTCACCCGCCGCTTCGCGGCGACCTCTCCCCAAAGGGAGAGGTGGTGGGTGGGCTCGACTACGCCACAACTGCACCTCTCCCTCTGGGGGAGAGGTCGGCCCGAAGGGCCGGGTGAGGGGGCCTTCCCCACGATAGTGAGAACACCATGAAACTCGGCTTCGATCTTCTCCTCTGGACCACCCACGTCACCGATGCGCATTGGCCCATCATCGAGCGCTTGAAGGCCACCGGCTATGACGGTGTGGAAGTACCGATGTTCGAGGGCACGCCCGACCACTACGAGAAGCTCGGCCGCCGGCTGCGAGACCTCGGTCTCGACGCGACCGGCGTCGGCGTCATGGCCGGCGGAAACGCCATCTCGCCCGACCACGCCCAACGCGCCGGCGCCCTGACGCATCTCAACTGGCTGACCGACTGCACGGCGGCCCTCGGCGGCACGCTCGTCTGTGGCCCATTTCATCAGCCGCTTGGCGAATTCTCCGGGCGTGGGCCGACCGAAGACGAGATCGCCTGGTGCGCCGAGGTTCATAAGCAGGCGGCGCAATACGCCGCACGCCAGGGCGTCGCGCTGTCGGTCGAGCCGCTCAACCGGTTCGAATGCTATTTCCTCAATACCATGGAGCAGGCCGCCAGCCTGGTGCGCCGCGTCGACGAGCCGAATTACGGCTATCTGTTCGACACCTTCCACACCAACATCGAAGAGAACCGGGTACCACCGCTGATCGCCTCGACCATCGGCCAGATCAACCATGTCCACATCACCGAGAACAATCGTGGTGTTCCCGGCGCCGGGCATATCGATTTCCAGTCGGTGTTCAACGCTTTGAAACAGGCCGGCTACGACGGCTGGATGACCATCGAGGCCTTCGGCTCGGCACTCCCCGACCTTGCTGCGGCGACCAAGATCTGGCGGCCGCTGTTCGCCTCGGAGGCCGACGTCTATGAGAAGGGCTTCAAGCTGATGCGTGAGGGGTGGGATCGGGCGCGCTGACGCACCCGTCGCTTGGCGCCCCTCACCCTAACCCTCTCCCCCCGCGGACGCTCTCGCGTCCGCTAGAAGGGGCGAGGGGACGCGAGTCGAACCGGCGGCGCCACATCGCCCCCTCGCCCCTCCTAGGGGAGCGCGATAGCGCCCCCGGGGGAGAGGGCCGGGGTGAGGGGCGCCAAGCGCTCCGAACGACTAGCCATAACCCCGTGACTCCCCTAACACTTCCGCCCGACTTACCGAGGAGGAACTGCGCATGTCCAAGCTCAATCTGCTGTCCGGATCCTATACCGGCCCCGATGGCGAAGGCCTGAAGCTCCTGAGCTTCGACACCGCCACCGGCGCCATCGAGCTGGTCCGCGGCTATCCCGGTACTACCGACGTCTCGTGGATCGCCTTCGCACCGGCGACCCGTTGTGTCTATGTCACCAACGAGATGGCCGAGCAGGCCGGTGCCTTCAGCCTCGCCGCCGACAACAGCGCGGCCACGCCGCTCGGCTACCAGTCGACCGGCGCCAAATACCCCTGCTACCTCCGCATCAGCCCCAAGGGCACCAAGCTTGCCGTCGCCAACTATGGCGACGACTCGACCCCGGTGTTCTCGATCGATGCCGCGACCGGTGCGCTGAAATCCGACCCCACCGTGCTCCGCAGCGCCCATGCCCATGACCAGGGTCACGCCCACTGGACCCAGTGGTCGCCCGAGGCCGACCGGCTCTACACCGTCGATCTCGGCCACGATGAAGTGCGCAGCGTCCGCTACGAGGCCGGCAATTTCGTCGGCGGCCCGGAGACGGCGTTCTCGACCCCCAAGGGTGCGGGCCCGCGCCATCTGGCGTTCCACCCCAATGGCAAGTTCGCGTACCTGTTCACCGAATATGCCGAGACGGTCACCGCCCTCGCCCGTGCACCTGGCGGCAAGCTCACCGAACTCAATACGCTCTCGGCGCTTCCCGCCGATTTCAAGGGCGAGTCCACCGGCGCCCACATTCAGATCAACGCTGCCGGCACCGTGCTCTACGTCAGCAACCGCGGCCACAACTCGATCACCGCCTTCGCCATTGCCGCAGATGGCAAGATCAGCCTCAAGCAGAACATCTCGTGCGGCGGCAACTGGCCGCGCTTCTTCCTGCTGCTGGAAAAACACCTGATCGTCGCCAACCAGGAAAGCGAAGATCTCGTGGTCTTCGACGTCGCCGCAGACGGCACGCTGAGCGCCACCGGCACGGTGTTCAAGCTGCAGAAACCGGTGGCCTTGCTGCAGATCTGACTGAGATCTCTCAGTCGGGACTCTCCCCCTTGGCGGGGGAGAAAGCGAAAACTTGGGCTTAGCGCAGCTAAGTCCTTAGTTTTCGCAAGAGAGGGGGGCGTGAGGCGCCACCGTGCCCGCCAAATCCCCTCTCTTGCGATTTCTAAGGCTTAGCGAAGGGCTAAGCCCAAGAAATCGCTTTCTCTCCCGCAAGGGCAGAGATGAAGAGAGATCGCGGACTCACCGCACCTTGTGCTGCATCTCCGGCAGGAACACCGTCAGCAGCCCGGCCAGCGGCATGAACGAGCAGAGCCAGAACACGTACTGGATGCCGGTGACGTCGGCCAGCGCGCCCAGCGCCGCGGCGGCGATGCCGCCGGCGCCGAAGGCGAAGCCGAAGAAGATGCCGGCGATCATCCCGACCCGGCCCGGCAGCAGTTCCTGGGCGAACACCACGATGGCCGAGAACGCCGACGAGAAGATCAGTCCGATCAGCACCGTGAGGATCACCGTCCAGGTGAGGTCGGCATAGGGCAGGGCCAGCGTGAAGGGCAGCACCCCGAGGATCGAGAACCAGATCACGAACTTGGCGCCGAACCGATCGCCGATCGGACCGCCGAGGAACACCCCGATCGCCGAGGCGCCCAGGTAGACGAACAGCAAGAGCTGCGCGTCCTGCACCCCGACCTGGAACTTGTCGATCAGGAAGAACGTGTAATAGCTCGAGAGCCCCGCCATGTAGGCGTTCTTGGTCAAGGTCAGCACCGTCAGCACCGTGAGCGCGATGGCGGTGGTGCGCCGGTCGAACAGCAGCGCCGTGCTCACCGGCGCCTTGCCGGCATTGGCCTTGCGATGCGCCGCGTACCACATGCCCACCCGCGTCAGGATGAAGATGCCGACCAGCGAGCCCACGGCGAACCAGGCGACGCTCGATTGTCCGCGCGGCAGGACGATGAAGGCCGCCAGCAGCGGCCCGATCGCCGAGCCGACATTGCCGCCCACCTGGAACAGCGATTGCGCCAACCCGTGCCGGCCGCCCGAAGCGAGCCGCGCCACGCGCGAGCTTTCGGGGTGGAAGATCGCCGAGCCGAGCCCGACAAAGGCCGACCCGACCAGCAGCAGCCAGTAGCTCTGCGCAAAGCCGAGGATCAGCAGCCCGACGAGGCTCGACGCCATCCCCACCGGCAGGGAGAAGGGCAGGGGGCGCTTGTCGGTATACATGCCGATCGCCGGCTGCAGCAGCGACGCCGTGCACTGGAAGGTCAGCGTCAGGAGCCCGATCTGCACATAGTCGAGCCCGTAGCTCTCCTTGAGGATCGGATAGATCGCCGACAGCAGCGATTGCATGGTGTCGTTGATCAGGTGGCAGACCGACACCATGATGATGATCGAGAGCGTGGTCTTGCTGGCGATGGAAGTCGCCGGTGCCGAAGCTGTGGCCGTCAATTTGGGAATCCGAAATGCAGGATGGTCGGCGGGTGCCGATCAGAAACGAATACTTGTCTCTAACATGTCAGCGGCCCGCGAGTCGTTAGCACTCAAGCGGTTTTCCGTTCGGTCGACAGAACTGCATCGCGCGGTTTCGTCCACCAATCTTCCCACCACACCGGTGGCCCATCCCGGCTTCGCCCATAGGCGGTCAGTCACGGCCGATGAGCCCGGAGATCGCCGCGCCCGCTCGACGATTGTGGCCTTCCCCTCATCCGGCGCTACGCGCCACCTTCTCCCCGACGGGGAGAAGAATCCGGAGAGCGCGGTGATCACCTCTGTTCCCACGGTGAAGGCCAATGGCCTTCACCGGACCCCGTCGGGGAGAGGGTGGATCGGCCATAAGGCCGAGACGGGTGAGGGATGGCAGGCACAAGGCCACCCTACTTACTGTGCCCATCCTGCAGTGAGAAGCGTCTACCTGGCGCCTGCGGGCATTCGTGGGATGACGGCCAGGGGGAGCCTGGGCCAGATCAGCCCCGCCACCCCTTGAACCAGTCGCAGAACGCTCGCACCCCAACCTCGACCTCTGTCGTCGGCACCTCACCGACCAGCGCTCGTAGCAGCGCCACGTCTGCCGCCGTTTCGGTCACATCTCCCGGCTGCATCGGCAGCAACTCCTTCTTCGCCTCGCGTCCCATCGCCGCCTCGATCGCCGTGACGAACCGCATCAGCTCGACAGGCCGGCCACCGGCAATGTTCACCACCCGCCACGGGGCCACCGCCGACAGCGAGTCCGCCGACGACACCGGCTGTCCCTTTACCGGCGCCACCCCGATCAGCCGGTCGATCGCCGCGACCACATCGTCGACATAGGTGAAATCCCGCCGCATCCGGCCCTCGCCATAGATGCTGATCGGCGCGCCCGCCGCGATCGCCTCGGCGAACTTGAACAGCGCCATGTCCGGTCGACCGCAGGGGCCGTACACGGTGAAGAATCTCAGGCAGGTGGTCGGCACTCCGAACAGGTGGGCGTAGGAATGGCTCATCGCCTCCGTCGCCTTCTTGGTCGCGGCGTAGAGCGACACCGGTCGGTCGGTCAGGTCGAGCTCCGCCGAAGGCTTGCCGGCCATGCCGTAGACCGAGCTCGAAGAAGCGATCAGCAGGTGCTTCGGCTGCGCTCGCCGCGCCGCCTCGAGAATGGCGAGCGTCCCCGTCACATTGCTGTCGGTATAGCTGAACGGGGCCTCGAGGCTGTAGCGCACCCCTGCCTGGGCCGCGAGATGCACCACGATCTCGGGTGCCGCAGCAAAAGCCCTCTCGATCGCCGCCGGGTCTTCCAGTTTCCCGGTGATCGCCGCGAAGCGCGCATGCTCCGCCAGCATGGCGTGGCGCTGCTGTTTGAGCCGCACGTCGTAATACGGCGTCATCGCATCGAGGCCCGTCACCGCGTGACCAGCCGCCAGCAGCCGCCTGCTCAGGTGATAGCCGATGAAACCGGCGCTGCCAGTGATCAGGATATGCACGTAGCCCTCGGGAGAATCGTCGGCGCCGCAGGACGTTGTCGCCGCTCTGCGGTCGAATTTAGCCGCCTCCGATCGACAACGCCATGACCGCGCAGCAAAGGCGCCGGGGCGCGCCCTTGAAGATTCCGCTTGCACTGCCGATTTGGTGTGCTACATAACTAGCACACTACCAAGGCATCACGCATGAGCCAGTTCAACGACAGCCAGCCGATCTTTGTGCAGATCGGCGAAAGGATTGCCGACATGATCCTGAGCAAGACCACCAAGGAGGGTGAGGCGCTTCCGTCCGTGCGCCAGATCTCCGCCGACCTCTCGGTCAATCCGTTGACCGTCACCCGTGCCTACCAGTCGCTCGTCGATATCGGTGTCGTCGAGTCGCGGCGCGGCATGGGCATGTTCGTGGCCGAGGGCGGTCATCAGCGGCTGCTCGCCCACGAGCGCCAGAAATTTCTGACCGAGGAGTGGCCGCGCGTCATGGCGCGTCTCGCCGCCCTCGATCTCGATCCCACACAGCTACTGAAGCAAGGCGGTAAAGATGAATGATCTGGCTCAAACCACAGCTGCTCCGATCGTCTCGGCGCGTGGCCTCAGGAAGCACTTCGGCCGCACCGAAATCCTCCACGGGCTTGATTTCGACATCCCCGCCGGCCGCATCTACGGCCTCGTCGGCCACAATGGCGCCGGCAAGACCACCACGCTGAATGCGCTGCTCGGGCTCACCTCCTACGAGGGCACCGTGCGCGTGCTCGGCGAGGACCCGTACCAGAAGCGCGCCTCGCTGATGAAGAACGTCGCCTTCATCTCCGATGTCGCGAGCCTGCCGCGGTTCCTGAGGGTGCGCGAGCTGTTCGCGCTGCTCACCAACATCCACCCCAACTTCGATCAGGCGAAGGCCCGCGGCTTCCTCGAGGGCACCGACGTCAAGATGGAGGCCCGGATCAAGAACCTGTCGAAGGGGATGATCGCCCAGCTCCACCTCGCGGTGGTGATGGCGATCGATGCCAAGCTGCTGGTTCTCGACGAGCCGACGCTCGGCCTCGACATCACCTATCGCAAGCGTTTCTACCGGCGCCTGCTCGAGGACTACATGACCGAGGAGCGCACGCTCCTGATCACCACCCACCAGGTGGATGAGATCGAGTTCATGCTCTCTGACATCATGTTCATCCGCGATGGCGAGCTGATCCTCCACATGCAGATGGAAACCGTCAGCTCCAAGTTCAGCCAGGTGCTGGTTCGCCCCGACCAGGTCGCCGCCGCCACGGCGCTCGGCCCGATCTACAGCGAAACCCGCTTCGGCCAGACCGCCATGGTCTTCGACGGCGTCGATCGCGACCGGCTCGCCCAGTTCGGCGACGTCACCACTCCCACTCTCAGCGACCTGTTTGTCGCCCTCATGCAGCGCGGTCCGGCCAAATGAAGTCTCTCGTTGCCCTTATCAAGCGCGAGTATCTCGAGCATCGGGGTGCGTTCCTCTACGCCCCCGGCGTGATCCTCGGCATCATGACCCTGGTGCTGGTGTTCGGCATCGCCTCCAACCGTTTCCAGATGCACCAGGAAATCGGCGTCCCCTCGGCGCTGAAGTTCTTCGAGTTCGGCTTCCTCGCGGTGGCGGCGCTCTGGTGCATGTACCTGCTGGCGGCGCTGTTCTTCTACTATGCCGATGCCTTCAGCGCCGATCGACGCAACAATGCCATGCTGTTCTGGAAGTCGATGCCGGTCACCGATTTCAAGGTGCTGGCCTCGAAGTCTCTTGCCGGCATGACCATCTTTCCGGCCCTGATCTTCGTGGCCTATCTGATCACCGGCATCCTCATCTACGTCGTCACCATGATCACCGCGATGATCCTGCCGCGGCTCGGCGTCCCCGGCGTTTTCGAGTTCCTCTCGTCCGGCTTCCAGATCGCCCTGTTCACGCTCGTCGGTCTGGTGATGGCGCTGCTCTGGTATGCCCCGTTCTTCGCCTGGGTCGGCGCCCTGTCCACGGTGTTCCGCCGCTGGTCGATCCCGCTGGCCTTCCTCATTCCCGGGCTGATCGGCCTGGCCGAGAACCTCATCTTCAACGACACCGGTCCGCGTGCCGGCTACTTCCTCAACTATCTCAGCGAGCGGATGAAGTTCGGCGCCGATAACATGGAGCTCGAAAAGGTCATCTTCTCCGATGCCTCGTTCAACGCGGCGGTGATGATCCCGCGCTTCCTCTCGACCATCGACTGGGCCCAACTGGTCGGCGGTCTGATCGTCGCGGCGCTGCTCGTCTACGCCGCCAGCGAGTACCGCCGCCGCACTGTCGCCAACTGACTTCGGCGCCATCGGCAGGCATACGGCCACCACCCCCTCCCCACCATCCATCCCCAAACGGGGATGGGGGTGGCGGTCGTCGTTTTGAGCGCTGGCCGAGCAGTCAGGCCTTCTCCCCTTGTGGGAGAAGGTGGCCGATAGGCCGGATGAGGGGGGGCCGCAACGGCACGTTGCGCGATCGGAGCAAAGCGACGAGCGACTGAGTTCGCGGAGAGATACCCCTCATCCGCCCTTCGGGCACCTTCTCCCACAAGGGGAGAAAGCGCTCACTGCTTGGCCGGTGCTAATCGAGCCGCAATACAAGTCATTCACGCATATTCGTATCGACTGTCCGTCGTCGCGACACCATTGGCTTGCCCCCTGGCCTCGGCCATATCAGGGTCAACCCAACACCGTTGCGAGGACCCATCATGATCACTGTTGAATCCCAGGCCGCGGTCCGCTCCGCTCCCACCCTGCCGCTGACCAGCCATCTCGGCGCCGTCCGCATCGGTGTCACCGATCGCGACAAGGCGCTGGCCGTATGGCGCGATGTCGTCGGGCTCGAACTCATCTCCGAGGATGCCGAAGCGCTGCACCTGGGCGCCGGCGGGCGCGAACTCATCACCCTGGAACTCGGTGCTAGCGGCCCGTTCCCTGACCGCTCGCTCGGCCTCTATCATGTCGCCGTCCACGTTCCGACCCGCAAGGCGCTGGCCGAAATGGTGGTACGCGCCCTGATGCGCCGGGTCCGCATCTCGCCCACCGATCACCTCGTCTCGGAGGCGATCTACCTGTGGGACTACGACAATAACGGCATCGAGATCACCTTCGAGACCCCCTGGCGCGGCACCATCGGCGACGGCGAGGACGGCTTCTACGTCAAGACTGTCGACGGCTCGCCCCATTCCGGCCGCGAGGCCATCGATGTAGATGACCTGCTCGCCGAACTCGATGACGTCAACGCCGTCCCGGCGCTGATGCCCGAGGGCACCCGCATCGGCCACATCCATCTGCATGTGAACGATCTGGAGCAGGCGATGCGCTACTATCGCGACGGTCTCGGCTTCGGCGGCCTGTTCATCATGCGCCGCTTCGGCATGGGCGATCTCGGTCTCGACTATCCGCCGCACACCATTGCCTTCAACATCTGGTCCGGCCCCAACGCCGCCCAGGCCCCGAAAGGCTCGGCAGGCCTGCGCTGGTTCCATGTCGCCGTCCCGGACCAGGCGACGCTGGACGCGGTGAAGGCCCGGCTGGCGGCGATCGGCGCGGGCTACGCGGAGACCAACGAGGGGATCGAGACACGCGATCCGGCCGGCAATCTGCTGAAGGTGGTGGTCGGCTAACTGCCGGCAGACGGCCCCCTCCCATCCTCCCCATAAAGGGGGAGGTGCCGCATCGAGTGTTTGGCACGATCGAAGACAGAGCCTCGACTCTTCACCTCCCCCTTCATGGGGGAGGCGGGGAGGGGGCCGTCTCTCTCAGTCAGGCCTAAAGCAACCCCAAGAACCCATCCACATCGGCCTCGGTCGTCGCCCAACTGGTGACCAGGCGCACCAGCGTCTCATCGGCCGCGAGCCCCTCTGCCGGCCACTCATGTGCCGCGCCGCCGGCGGCGCGCACGCGTGCCAGCGCTGCCCTCGGGATCACCGCGAACACCTCGTTGGCCGTGTTCTCCCAACCGAGCCGCGCGACAGTGCTGGCCCTGATCCCGGCGCGCAGCCGGTCGGACATGGCGTTGGCGTGTCCCGCCCAGCGCAGCCAGTTGCCACCCTCGAGATAGCCTTCGAACTGCGCCGCGACGAACCGCGCCTTCGAGAAGGTATGCCCGGCCCGCTGCCGCCGTGCTTCGAAGTCTCCCAGCAGCCCGGGCGTGAACACCACGATCGCCTCGGCCGCCCAGCAGCCGTTCTTGGTTGCGCCGAACGACAGGAAATCCACCCCGGCTTTCCAGGTGAGCTCGGCCGGCGTTACGCCCAGCGCCGCTACGGCATTGCCGAACCGCGCCCCATCCATGTGCACTTTCAGTCCGCCATCGCGCGCGATCCGCGCCAGTTCGGCCACCTGCGCCACGCCATAGACCGTGCCCCATTCCGTCGCGTTGGTCAGGCTCAGCGCCACCGGTACGCTGCGCCCGCCGGCAGGGTGCTTGCCGAGCGCCGCTGCCAGCGCTCCCGCATCGATCAGCCCGAGCGGACTGTGCACCGGCTGCAGCTTCATGCCGCCGGACTGGAACTCCGTTGCGCCGCTCTCGTCGGTGTGCACATGCGCATCCGCGCCGCAGAACACCACGCCGCCCGGCCGGCTCAGCGCTGCCAAGCCCAGCGAGTTCGATGCCGTGCCGGTTGCCGTGAACCACACTTCGACCTCGCGCTCGAACAGGTCCGAGAAGCGCCGCGCCACGCTGAGGCTGAGCGGATCTCCGCCATAGGCCGGCGAGTACCCGCCATTGTGGCGCGTCAGCGCCGCCATCACCTCGGGCGTCGCTCCGGCCCAGTTATCGCTCGCGAAATTCACGCTGTAATACCCCACTAAAGACGCGGGGGTTTGTAGCCTGCCGGGTGCTTGTGGTGAAGCCACGCCCCGCTATGATCCGTCCTCAAGAGGAGACCCCATGCGAGCCATTTCCTGCACCGCGCCCGAACAACTGGCGCTGATCGACATCGACCGCCCCGAGTTGAAGCCCGGCTGGGTCCGCGTCGCCATCCGTCACATCGGCATCTGCGGCACCGACTACCACATCTTCGAGGGCAACTTTCCCTACTTCGAATATCCGCGTGTCATTGGTCATGAGCTGAGCGGCACCGTCATCGATCCCAATGGCGAAGCTTTCGCCGCCGGCGATCCGGTGGTGATCAACCCCTATCTCAACTGCGGCCAGTGTCCGGCCTGCCGAGAAGGGCGCGCCAATTGCTGCGAAACGCTCAAGGTGATCGGCGTGCACGCGCCGGGCGGCATGGCCGAAGAGATCGTCATGCCCGCGGGCAACCTCTACAAGGCCGATGGCCTAAGCCTCCGCGACGCGGCCATGGTCGAGTTCCTCGCCATCGGCGCCCACGCCATCCGTCGCACTGCCGAGCTGAAACCCGGCTCCCGTGCGCTGGTGGTCGGCTCGGGCCCGATCGGGCTCGGCGTCGCCTTCTTCGCGAAGATCGCCGGCGCCGAAGTTACCGTCATCGACGCCGCGCCTGACAAGATCGCCGCGACACGCGCGCTCGGCTTCACCACCTTCTCGCCCGCCGAACTCGAGGGCGGCGAATTCACCTCCATCAAATCGACCGGCTTCGACGCGGTGTTCGATTCCACCGGCTCGATCAAGGCGATGAATGCCTCCCTGTTCCACGCCCGCAACGGTGGCAGCTACACCCTGGTCGGCGTCACCAAGGGCGACCTGGTCTTCCCCGACAGCGAAGTGCACCGGCGCGAACTCACCATCCGTGCCTCGCGTAACGCCATCCGGGCCGATTTCGAGCACGTCATGGAGTCGATCCGCCAGGGCAAGGTCCCGACCGACCGGCTTGCGACGCACGCCACCAGCCTCGACCGGGTGCCCGAGGACATGCCTGTCTGGGCCCATGATCGCACCGGCGTGATCAAGGCGATCGTCACGGTCTAGAGCAGGGCAGGGGGAAGAGGCCGCGGTTGGCTCAACTGCGGTTGATCATCATTCGCGGCGTCACGTCGAGCTCGATCTCTTCCATGCCGAGCAGGCGAGCCACCACCTCGGGCGGGTCTTTCACCACATGCACGCCCGACACCGTGTCGATCTTGGTGTCGCGCAGGCCCTTCACCACCGCCACCACATGCTCGGGGTTGACGTAGATGATGCCGTCGGGGGTATCGAGCTTGACGAGCCGCATAGAAGATCTCCTGGGTGTCGCCCCACATAACTCAGCGCCGTGCGGCTGGTGACATCATGCCCGTCCCATGGGAAATGAAGCGTGAACCGGAGCCTGCTGCATGACCTCACCCGATGACATCCTGAATTTCTGGTTCGTCGAGCATGGCGAGCCGGACTGGTTCGGCGGCAAGCCCGAGTTCGATGCGGTGCTGGCGGCGCGTTTCACCGACACGCATGCTGCCGTCGCTCGCGGCGAAGCGGCATGGTGGCGCGCCAGCCCCTCCGGCCGCCTTGCCGAAGTCATCGTGCTGGACCAGTTCAGCCGCCAGCTGCATCGCAAGCGCCCCGAGGCTTTCGCCTCCGACGCCATGGCGCTGCGCCTTGCGCAGGAGGCGGTCGCCGCCGGCGACGACCTGCGGGTCGAGCCGCGCCGCCGCATGTTCTTCTATATGCCCTACATGCATTCCGAGGATCTTGCCGTGCATGACGAGGCGATCCGTTTGTTCACCGCACTTGGTGACGAGGAAACCCTGAAATTCGAGATCATGCATCGCGACTGCATCGCACGCTTCGGCCGTTATCCGCGCCGCAACGCCGCTCTCGGCCGCATTTCCACGCCCGACGAGATCGAGTACATCAATTCCGGCGACGGCATGTTCTGACGGCAACTCAACCCGAAAAGTCATAATACGACTTATGAATATCGACTGAACCGGCGGGTCCGTATCGGTTCAGGCCCGGCCCGCTAGTCCTCTCTCACCCGCAGGCAACTGGTGCCTGCCAAATGGAGTGGACCATGTTCGCACAGCTCAATCGCCTCGCTCGCCCGGCTTTCGCCGCCCTCGCCCTTGCCCTGGTTGCTGTCTCGGCTCCGCCGGTCACCGCCGGCGGTCTGCAGGGCAAACCGATCTTTGACAACTATGACGGCGACTATGACTGCCAGAGCGTCAAGCAGGCGATCCGCTATCTGAAGAAGCGCAACTACAAGATGATCGAGAAGCTCGAGAAGGAAGCCGAGGAGGGCATCTACCTGTTCTCCGCCAAGAAGAAGAACGCCGAGCACGTCTTCATCCCGTACTACATCACCTACGACGCCTGCGACCGCGAGATCGTCAGCCGGACCCCGATCAAGGAAGAAAAGCTGCTGTAACGGCGCTGCACATCAGCACTCACCCGGATGTCGGGGTCCGGGTGAGAGCTGTCGCAGTGGGTTGCCGCACTCTGATACTGCTTCCTGCACGGGCCGCTAATGCGCTAGCCTCCTGCCTGTTCGGAGGCCTCCATGGACCATTTTCTACCCCTTTTCGCCATTCTCGGCGCGCTGCTGCTCGGTGCCATCAGCCCGGGCCCGAGTTTCGTCTTCGTGGTGCGCACCGCCGTCGCGCAGTCGCGCACCGAAGGCCTCGCCGCGGCGCTCGGCATGGGGGTAGGGGCCATGCTCTATGGCGCACTCGCCGTGCTCGGGCTGCGCACCCTGATGCAGGATGGCGGCCTGCTGTTCACCGCGCTCAAGGTCGCTGGCGGCCTCTACCTCGTCTATCTCGCCTGGAAGATCTGGAGCCATGCCGCCGACCCCATCACCGTCGAGGCTGGCGTCACTCCGGCGGCCAACCCACGCAAGGCCTTTGCCGTCGGCCTGCTGACGCAGCTTTCCAACCCCAAGATCGTCGCGGTGTTCGGCGCCGTCTTTGCGGCGCTGCTGCCGGCCAATCCCGAACCCTGGCTGTACTGGGCCCTGCCGCCGCTGATCTTCCTGCAGGAGACCCTGTGGTACAGCATCGTCGCCGTCGCCTTCTCGGCCACCCGGCCACGGGCACTCTATCTGAGCGCCAAGCTCTGGGTCGACCGCGCTGCCGCTGCCTTTATCGGCATCCTCGGCATCCGGCTGATCATCGAAGCGAGATAGGGGGCCGAGATGCGGGAAACCACCGACAAGGTCCGAGACCGGGTCTACGCCTACAGCATCGCCAAGATCTATCCGCTCTACCTCGCCAAGGCCGAGAACAAGGGGCGAGGCAAGGCCGAGGTCGACGAAATCCTCTGCTGGCTGACCGGTCACACCCAGCAGTCGCTCGAGGCCGAAATGGCGAAGGGCAGCAATCTCGAAGCCTTCTTCAACTCGGCGCCACAGCTCAACCCGGCGCGCTCGCTGATCACCGGTGTCGTCTGCGGCGTGCGCGTCGAGAACATCGAGGACCCGATGATGCGCGAGATCCGCTACATGGACAAACTCATCGACGAACTCGCCAAGGGCAAGGCAATGGCGAAGATCCTCAGGGCCTAGCTCGGGCCATTCTCGTCGCGCCGAGCTCCCATTCACGCATCGCACTTGCCCGCTCAGCGCGCCGGGCGTATGTCCGAGGCGTCGCGAAAAGCGACCGCCTCCCTTGATCCGCTCAGTGGCGGAGTAAACAGGTGGACGAATAGTCGTCCAGGTGGTCAAGCACACGCCAGCTCATGCCCCGCGCATGGCCTGGTCAGCGTCTCCCAGAACCCCAGTCGCCCGCCTTGTCGGGCATGATCGCGCAGCTGTCGCGCCGTTCGGCGTCTGCAGGCTGTGCGTGGAGCAAGCTTGCCATGCAGAAATCCCTCACCGTCATCTACACCGCCATTGTCCTCGACGCCGTCGGCATCGGGCTGATCTTTCCCATTCTCCCCTCGCTGCTCGAGGATGTCACCGGCGCCCGGAACATCGCGCCCTATATCGGCATCATGACCGCGCTCTATGCGGTCATGCAGTTCGTCTTCGCGCCGATCCTCGGCGCCCTCAGCGATCGCCTCGGCCGCCGTCCGGTACTGCTGATTTCGCTGGGCGGCGCGGCGATCAACTATCTCTTCCTCGCCTTCGCACCGAACCTGTGGCTGCTGCTGCTTGGTCGCGCCATTGCCGGCCTCACCAGCGCCAATGTCTCGGTCGCCACCGCCTATGTCACCGATATCTCGCCCGAGAACACCCGGGCCCGCCGCTTCGGCCTGCTCAATGCCATGTTCGGCATCGGCTTCATCATCGGCCCGGTGCTCGGCGGCGCGCTGGGCGACTATTGGCTGCGACTGCCCTTCATCGCCGCAGCGGTGCTGAACGCCGGTAACCTGCTGCTGGCTTTTCTCGTGCTGCCGGAGTCGCGCACGCCAAGCCGCGAAAAGCTCGATCTGGCCGCGCTCAATCCCCTCCGCTCGCTGCGCTGGGCCCTCTCGATCAAGGCACTGCGGCCGATGATCTTCATCTTCTTTGCCTTCGCCGCCACCGGCGAGGTTTATGGCACCTGCTGGGCGCTGTGGGGCGGCGATACCTTTCAGTGGAACGGCCTGTGGATCGGCCTGTCGCTCGGCGCCTTCGGCGTGTGCCAGACGCTGGCGCAGGCTTTCCTTCCCGGGCCGGCGGTGAAGCTGCTCGGCGAGCGTGGTGCCGTTCTCACCGGCATTGCCGGCGCATGCATCGCACTCGTCGTCATGGCCTTTGCCACCCAGAGCTGGCTGATCTTCGCCATCATGCCGGTCTTCGCGCTGGGCGGCATCGGCGCCCCGGCGCTGCAGTCGCTCGCCACCCGCCAGGTCGACGAAAGCCGGCAGGGCCAGTTCCAGGGCGTCCTGGCCTCGGCCGTCAGCCTCGCCTCGATCGCCGCGCCGCTCGTGTTCTCGAGCCTCTACTTCGTCTTCCGCGACCACTGGCCGGGCGCCATCTGGCTCTCGGTGGTCGCGCTCTACGCGCTGCTCGTGCCGCTGGTCCTCAGCCTGCGGCTCGAGCCGGCCAACCGGTAGCGATCTCCATCCGGCAGGCGGTGGCACAAAAACCCACTTGATGTCATGTGTTGCCCTTTGACCCCCAAAAACCCCGCTGCTAGCCCTCGGGAGCATTTCAGGAGGTTTGATTGCGCAACTTCGCCTTTGCCCTGTTGGCCACGACGGCCCTCGGTTTCACTTCGTCTGCCTTTGCGGCGGACCTCATCATCGACACGCCGGCGGGCCCGGGCGTCGTCGACGTGAGCAGCACCTGGAGCGGGCCCTATGTCGGTGTCTTCGTCGGCTATCAGTCCGGCGAGCTGACGAGCCCGTCGCCATTCGTCAACGGCATCGAAATTTCCGGCTACAGCATCGGTGTCGTCGCGGGCGCCGACTTCGCCATTGCCGACGGTATCGTCGCTGGCGTCGCCGCGGATCTGGCATGGAACGATGTCGGCGCGCTGTCCTACACCTCGGGCTGGAACGGCTCTCTGCGTGGCCGCCTCGGCTTTGACGGTGGTGTCTTCCTGCCGTACGTGACGGCCGGCCTGGCCTTCGCCGGGGGCGAGTTCGGCGGCATCAAGAACACCCATATCGGCTGGACCGCCGGCGCCGGTGTCGAGATTGCCCTGGCCGACAAGCTGTCGCTGGACCTGCAGTATCGCTACACCAGCTACGGTGAGGAAATGTACATGGTCGATGCTGGCGCTTTCACGCACGCCGTCACGGCGGGCCTGAACCTGCGCTTCTGAGCCACCGGTCCATGATGCTTCACAAGGGGCCCTCGAGCCCCTTGTTCGTTCCCGGTATTGCGCGTTGTGGCCCGCGGCCGGACTCCAAAAACGGTTGCCGCAGGGCCGGGCGGTCCCGTCAGCGTGGGGACTGCCAGTTGCCGGGGCTTTCCGCTGTGCCATGGAATTTTTCCTGGCGCTCGGGACTGGCGGCTGCGAGTTGTGCCTTTACCTCGGCGACATCAGCGTTGTTCACGTAGGCAGGGGTGCCCGGCTGGTGACGCCAGGAATCGTCGAGCGAGCCATTGTCCACGGCGTCGAAGCCGAGCTCGTTGAGCAGCGCAATCACCTTCGCCTTGTGAGCCGGATCGTCTCCCGACACCGGCAGGGCCAGCCGCCCTGGGCTTCCCTCTGGCTTGCCGTCCTCAGCGAGCCGCTTGGAGTAAATGTTGTTGAACACCTTCACGACGGAATGCCCGATCGTCTCGGCGGTCCAGCGGCTCTCCGCCTTGCCGTTGTCGATCTGCTCGATGCGACCGTCGCGTTCCCTGGGGTAGTAATTATTGGTGTCGATGACTGGTACGCTGGCAGGCACATCGCGGAAAAGTCCTGCCGGCAATGCCAGGACGCTGTGCGTTGGAATCGAGACGATGATCAGGTCCTTATTCCTTACCGCGTCCTCAACCGTGACCGGTTTGGCGCCAGAGGTCCTGGCGAACTCGGCCAGCGTTTCCGGGCCGCGCGAGTTGGCGATCTCGACCGAATGGCCAAGCTTCACCAGATGCGCGGCAAGTGTACCGCCGATGTTCCCCGCCCCGATAATTCCGACGTTCGACATGCAAATCTCCATTCATCGTAATTTTACGATGGAACCAGACATTGCATGACGGAACAAGGCTCGCAGCGGAGACGGCGTTCCGAGTTGCGGCGAGATTGGGGTAGGACATGCTCCGGCCGAGGCACGTGAATTCAGCCCGGGTAGCCTAAACGTCCCGCACCAGTTCCGGATCGACCAGCGCACCCTTATGGCCGATCACGACGCCCGCCACCCGATGCGCCCGCTCGGCCGCCTCGACCGGCGACAGGCCGCGCGCCCGGCCGCTGAGATAGCCGCCGTTGAACGAGTCCCCGGCGCCGGTGGCGTCGACGACCTTGTCGGCCTTCGGCGCCGGCACGTATTGGCGCACCCCGTCGGCCGTGGCGACGAAAGCCGGTTTCGAGCCGTCCTTGGCCACCACTTCCTGGGCCCCGAGCTTGAGATAGCGCTCGGCCGTCGCCTCGGGTGAGGCGTCGCCGAACAGCGGCGCTTCGTCGGTATGGGTCGGCAGCACGATGTCGGCGATGGCAGCGGCTGCCGTCAGTGTCGAGGCCATGATCCGCGGGCTGGTCCACAGCGCCGGCCGGAGGTTGGTGTCGAACACCACGGTGGCGCCGGCATCGCGCGCCTTGACGATGGTGCGCATCAGCTTGCCGCGCGCCCGCGGCGCGAGGATCGCCATCGAGATGCCCGAGAAATACACCGTGTCGGCGCCCACCACCGCCGCCTCCAGCGCCTCGACATCGTCTGCGAGCAGTTTCGCCGCCGATTGCCCGCGCCAATAGGTGAAATGCCGGTCGCCTTTTTCCTGGTGGATCATGTAGAGCCCGGGCCGCCGGTTGGCGATGGTCTGGATCCGCTCGGTACCTATCCCGGCCTTCTCGATGAACGCCCGCATCTCGCCCGAATACATGTCGTCGCCGAGCGCCGTGACATAGTCGACGTGCCAGCCCTCCGGCAGCAGGGCCCGTGCGTACCAGGCGGTGTTGAGCGTGTCGCCGGCGTAGCCAAGGCGGTACATCCCGCCTTCGCCGCCAGACATTTCGATCATGGCTTCGCCGATACTCACAAACCGTTTGGTCACGCCGTCTTCCCCTCAACTGCCCAATGCTTATGCCGGGGATATTTTGCCCACGCAACCGCCTGGTATGGCAGTCCCCGACATGCTCCGCTATTGATGCACGCACCTCTCTTCATCCTTCCTCGCGTGGCGGGGGAGGGGCTTCGAGTCGTCCCTTCAGGGCAAATCGCTCCAGTAGAGCGATTTGAGGCGAGAAGGCCTTGAGAGCTACGCTCGAAAGGCCCGCCCACCGCCTGGTGAGGGGCCGTCTGTCCAAGGGGAGGAACCGCCACATGCCGCGCCTGTCGATGTCCGAAATCCAGTCAGGCGCCATTCGTACCCCTGGCATTGACGTCATGGACTACGATCGGTCGACGGTCACGCCGGGCATCGTCCACCTCGGGATCGGCGCGTTCCATCGCGCCCACATGGCCGCCTATGTCGACAGCCTGCTGGCCAGGACCCCCGACTGGGGCATCATCGGCGCCTCGCTCCGCCGCCCCGATACCCGCGAGGCGCTCGAGCCGCAGGATTTTCTCTATACCCTCGCCGTCCGAGACGCCTCGGGCACCAAGCCGCGCATTATCGGCTCCATTCTCGATGTGCTCGATGCAAACACCCAGCGTGCCGAACTCATCGAGACCATGGCGAGCCCGGCGATCCGCATCGTTTCGCTGACGGTCACCGAGAAGGGCTATTGCCACGATCCCTCGACCGGCGAGCTCGACCAGAAGCATCCAGACATCGTCCACGATCTGGCGCACCCGGAAGCGCCGATCAGCGCCCCTGGTATCATCGTGGCTGCGCTCGAGCTTCGCCGGCAGCGCGGTCTGGCTCCCTTCACAGTCATGAGCTGTGACAATCTCCCCTCGAACGGCAGGACCGCCGGCCGCATCGTGCGTCGTCTCGCCGAACTGATGGATGGGGGGGCGGGCCTCGCGGGCTATGTTCAGACCGTCAGTTTCCCCTCCACCATGATCGATCGGATCGTGCCGGCCACCACCGATGCCGATCGGGCCATCGTCGCCGACATCACCGGCCTCGAAGACGCCTGGCCGATCATGACCGAGCCCTTCACCCAATGGGTGATCGAAGACGATTTCCCGGCCGGCCGCCCGCCCTTCGAAACCGTCGGGGCCGAGCTCGTCGAAGATGTCGAGCCGTTCGAGCTGATGAAGCTCAGGATGCTCAATGGCAGCCACTCGAGCATGGCCTATCTCGGCTATCTCTCGGGGTATCAGTACGTCAACGAAGCCATCGCCGATCCCGGCATACACCAGTTGATTCACGGACTGATGACTGAGGAGGCGATGCCGACCCTGCCGATGTCGCGCGCCACCCTGGAGGCCTACCGCGACCAGCTGCTGGCCCGCTTCGCCAACCCCGCACTCAAGCACCGCACCTGGCAGATCGCCATGGACGGCACCCAGAAGCTGCCGCAGCGCCTGCTCGGCACCATCCGCGACCGCCTCGAGGCGGCGCAGCCATTCCCCCGCCTGGCGCTGGGCGTTGCCGCCTGGATGCGTTACGTCACCGGCATCGACGAGGCCGGCCAGCCGATCGACGTCAAAGACCCCATGGCAGCGCGCCTGCGAGAGATCGCCGACGGGGCAGGGCAGGATCCGGTGAAGCTGGCGAACGGCCTGCTCGCGGTGACCGAAGTGTTCGGCACGGATCTGCCGCAAGTTGCAGTGTTCCGCGATACCGTCACCAACCATTTGAAGTCGCTGCTGGAAAACGGTGCCAGGGAAGCGGTGCGGCGGGTCTCTTAGCCGGTCTATCCAGCGCGGGACGTGGGAATCAAGCACAGCATCGTGGCCGTACCCCTCACCCGTCTCGCGCTACGCGCGATCCACCCTCTCCCCGACGGGGGCCGGTGAAGGCTAATTAGCCTTCACCGTGGGAACAGTGGTGATCACCAGCGCCGCAGGATTCTTCTCCCCGTCGGGGAGAAGGTGGCGCGTAGCGCCGGATGAGGGGTCGGCGCACCAGCCTGTCTGGTTGGCCAGCGCGGTTGAGCGAGCCCGCTACAGCCGCCCCTCCATCGCCCGATCGAAAATCTCCAGCGCCAGCTTCTTGGTCAGCTCCACCGGGTTACCACCCGCCGTCGGGTCGACGATCGCCATCTCGCCGATCAGCTCACGCTTCTCACCGCTCACCTTGAAATCCTTCAACGTGTTGGGAACGTTGAGCTTGGCGCGCAGGCCGTTAATGGCGCTGAGGAACGCGTCGAAGTTGGGTGAGAGGCCGCAATAGGCGGCGAGCCGGGCGATCTTGGCTTCGATGGCGTCGCGATTGGCCACCAGCACATAGGGCATGAACACCGCATTGGTCATGCCGTGATGGGTATCGTAGAGCGCCCCGACCGGATGGCTCAGCGAGTGGATGGCGCCAAGGCCCTTCTGGAAGGCGGTCGCGCCCATTGCGGCGGCGCTCATCAGGTGGCCGCGCGCCTCGATATCGTTGGGGTTCTCCACGACCTTGGGCAGGTTCTCGAGCGCCAGCCGCACCCCTTCCACCGCGATGCCGTCGGCCAGTGGATGATAGCCTTTGGCGCAGTAGGCCTCGAGGCAATGCGCCAGCGCATCGAACCCGGTCCCTACGGTGATGAAGGTCGGCATGCCCACCGTCAGCTCGGGGTCGGCGATCACCACCTTGGGCATCATCAAGGGGTGGAAGATCACCTTCTTGGTGTGCGTCGTCTCATCGGTGATCACCCCGGCGCGGCCGACTTCCGAGCCGGTTCCCGCGGTGGTCGGCACCGCGACGATCGGGAAGATGCCCTTGGGGTCGGCGCGGGTCCACCAGTCGCCGATATCCTCGAAATCCCACATCGGGCGGGTCTGCCCGGCCATGAAGGCGATGACCTTGCCGGTATCGAGGCCCGAGCCGCCGCCGAAGGCGATCACCCCGTCATGCCCGCCTTTGCGCAGCACCTCGATACCGGCATTGACGTTGGCCGAAATCGGGTTGGGCTTCACATCGGCGAATACGCCCACCTCGAAGCCGGCATCGCGCAGCAGTTTCAGGGTGTTCTGCGTCACCGGCAAGTTCACCAGCCCGGCATCGGTCACCAGCAGCGGCCGCGCGATCCCCGCCGTCTTCAGCGCCTCCGGCAGCTCGGCAATGCGGCCGGCACCGAATTTCACGGCGGTAGGATAGTTCCAGTTGGCCTTGGTCATTTCCTGTCGTCCTCTTCTTTTGTTGGCTCCAGGCCATCCCCACCCACCAGCTGTCATCCCTGCGAAAGCAGGGACCCATCTTTCCACCTGCGCGGGCCGTGAGTTGGGTCCCTGCTTTCGCAGGGATGACACCGAGTTTGGGGTCGCTGTCGCATTTAGCAGAAGTGTCCCCCGACTTAGCTCACATGGCCGCGCCGGGTGACACCGCTGTGGCTGTCAGTCTCACACCTTTCTCAGGTGATAGCTCTTGGGCTGCGTCAGGTTGGCGTAGCCGATCTCGCTCAGTGCACCGCCCTTGCCGGTTTCCTTGACCCCGGTCCACACCAGCGCCGGATCGAGATAGTCGCAGCGGTTGGCGAACACCGTACCGGTTTCGACTTTCGAGCCGATCTTGGCCGCCGCCTCGAGGTCCTCGGTCCAGATCGAGGCGGTCAAGCCATAGGGGCTGTCATTCATCAGTTCGATCGCCTCGGCGTCGTCGCGCACCTTCATGATGCCGACCACCGGCCCGAAGCTCTCCTCCCGCATCACCGCCATCTGGTGGTTGACGTTGGTCAGTACCTCCGGCGCCAGGTAGGGCGAGCTTTCCTCGTCGAGGTCGTGTTTGGTGTTGAGATGCGCCTTGGCGCCCTTGCGCAGCGCTTCGAGCGTCTGCCCGCGCACCAGGTCGGCGAAGCGCGGCGTCGCCATCGGGCCGACCATGGTGTCGGCATCGAGCGGATTGCCCAGCGTCCAGCCCCTGGCATTCTCGACGAAATCCTTGACGAAGCGGTCATAGACCGAGGCGTGCACGTAGATGCGCTCCACCCCGCAGCAGCTCTGCCCGGAGTTGAAGAACGAGCCGTCGACCAGGTTCTCCACTGCGTGGCTGAGGTTCGCATCCTCGCGTACGTAAGCCGGGTCCTTGCCGCCGAGCTCCAGCCCCAGCGTGGCGAAGGTGCCGGCTGCCGCGCGCTCGATCCGCCGCCCGCCTTCCACCGAACCGGTGAAGTTGACGTGGTCGATCTTGCCCGAACCGATCAGCTTTTCGGTGTCGGCGTGGTTCAGCACCAGGTTCTGGAACAGCCCGTCCGGCATCCCCGCCGCCTGGAACGCCTCGGCGAAGCGCTCGCCCACCAGCAGTGTCTGCGAGGCATGCTTGAGCACCACCGCGTTGCCCGCCATCAAGGCCGGCACGATGGTGTTGATCGCCGTCAGGTACGGATAATTCCACGGCGCGATCACCATCACCGTGCCCAGCGGCTCGCGCGCAATCCAGCGCTCGAAGCCAGGCTTGTCCGGCCGCATTGACGGCTTGAGGCTCTCCTCGGCAATGCCGATCATGTAGCGCGATCGCTCCTCGACGCCGCGCTTTTCGCCTTGATAGCGGACCGGCCGGCCCATCTGCCAGGCCAGTTCCGGCACGATCTCGTCGTTCTTCTTGAGCAGGGCATCGAGGAAGTGCTCGAGGAACTTCACCCGCTCCTTGACCGTCACCTCGGCCCAGACCTCGCGAGCCCGTCGGGTCTTGGCCACCGCTGCGTCGATCTCGGCGCCCGTGGCGACCTTGCGCTCGGCATACACCCGCCCGTCGATGGGCGAGACGATCTGGACCCTGTCGGTCATCTGTCACCTATGTGATTGGTGCAGGAGTTTTAGCTGCGCTCGAACCCGCGCTTCAACTCCCAATCGGTGACGCGCCGGTCATACTCGAACTGTTCCCAGTTGCCGGTATGCACATAGTGGCCGATCACCGGCTCGCCGAACGCTTCGCGCAGCATGCTTGAACTCTGCATCGCGGCAATCGCGTCGCGCAGCGTCTTGTGCACTTCGCGCAGCCTCTCGCCTACATAGGCGTCGCCAGTGAACGCCGGCTCCAGCGGCAGCTTGTCCTCCACGCCTTTCAGTCCGGCCGCGATCAGCGCCGCATAGGCGAGATAGGGATTGAGATCGGCGCCGCCGATCCGGCATTCCACCCGCACGCCGCCGGTGTTTTCGCCGCAGAGCCGGAACCCCGCCGTGCGGTTGTCCGACGACCAGATCGCCTTGGTCGGCGCGAAGGTGCCGGCCTGGAAGCGCTTGTAGGAGTTGATGAACGGCGCGAGGAAATAGGTGATGTCGCCGGCATAAGTCAGCAGCCCCTGCATGAAATGCTTCATCAGGTCGGACATGCCGAGCGCGTCCTTCTTGTCGACGAAGGCATTCTTGCCGGCTTTGGCGAGGCTCATGTGGATGTGGCTCGATGAGCCGGCGAGGCCGAAATCCCATTTCGCCATGAAGGTGATGGCCTTGCCGTGGTGATGCGCGATTTCCTTCATCGCGTTCTTCATCACCACATGCCGGTCCGCCATGGTCAGCGCATCGGCATAGCGCACGTTGAGCTCTTCCTGCCCGGGACCCCACTCGCCCTTCGAGTTCTCCACCGGGATGCCGGAAGCCTGCAGTTGCCGCCGCATGTCGCGCAGCACCCCTTCTTCCTTGGTGGTCTGGAAGATGTGGTAATCCTGGATGTAGTAGCCGGCGGTGGTGAGGTTTTTGTAGCCCTTGTCCCAGGCCGAGCGGAAGCTCTCGTCGAACAGGTAGAATTCGAGCTCCGAGGCGAAGTTGGCCGTCAGCCCCAACTTTTCCAGCCGCTTCAGCTGCGCCTTGAGGATGGCGCGCGGGCTGTGCGGGATCGGCTCGTGATGGTGGTGGTCGACGAGATCGGCGAGGATGATCGCCGTTCCCTCCAGCCAGGCCGCCTTCATCAGCGTGCCGAGGTCCGGCTTCATGACGAAGTCGCCATAGCCCTTGCCCCAGTTGGCCGCCTCGTAGCCGGGCACCGGCTCCATATCGATGTCGTTGGCGAGCAGGTAGTCGCAGCCATGCGTTTCGTCGATCGCCCCGTCGAGGAAGAACTCGGCCTGGAAGCGCTTGCCGATCAGCCGGCCCTGCATGTCCGGAAAGGCCACCAGCACGGTGTCGATAGTGCCGGCTTTCACGTCGGCCTTCAGTTGATCGAGCGTATAGGCGGCCATGGCGCACTCCCTGAACTCGTTGACCTGTTATCGTTGGAGGAGGGGGCCGCAATCGCTCGCGGCCCCCCTTGTCTCGCTACTTCTTGGCGTGTTCCAGCGCGAACTCTTCCTCGGGCGACAGGATGAGCTTGTGGCGCCCGACCAGTGCGAAATAGATGATGCCCACCGCGCACCAGACCACCACCCAGATCACGCCCTTGGAGAAGTTCGGATCCTGGACCTGGTAGCTGAGCGTCACGGCCGCGATGATGATGGTCAGCACCGCGCCGGGAACGCCCACCGGGCTGCGGAACGGCCGCTCGATATTGGGCAGCTTGCGGCGAAGGATGATGAAGCTCAGCGCCTGCGCGATGTAGCTCAGCATCGCGCCGAACACCGCCATGTTGAGCAGCACCGAGCCGATGATATCGTCACCCAGCTGTGTCTCGCCCGAGCCGCCGCCGCCATTGGCGAACCAGATCACCAGCATCACGCCCAGGCCCAGCGCCGCGCCGGCGATCATGGCGAGATGCGGAGTCTTGTACTTGGCATGCGTCTCCGACAGCGCCGACGGGAAATAGCCGGCACGGCTCAACGAATAGACCTGACGCCCCTGGGCGTAGAGGATGGTGTGGAACGAGGCGACGAGGCCGATCAGTGCCACCACGCCAAAGGCAGAAGCAGCCCAGCCCACATCCGGGAACATGGCGCGGATGCCATCCAGCGCCGGCTCCAGCGACGAGCCAAGGGCATATGACCCGACCCCTGCGATTGATGGGTTGAGCAGCACCACGAGGAAGGCCGACAGCGCCAGCGTGGCAAAGCCCAGCATGATGCCGCGCGGCATGTCGCGCTTCGGATCGACCGATTCCTCGGCCGCCAGCGGCACCTGCTCGATGGCGAGGAACAGCCAGACTGCGAAAGGCAGGGTGGCGAGCACGCCGCCAAAGCCCTTGGGGAACCATTCGCCGTTGCCATCCGGCAGTTCGGAGCCATCCGGCGCGATGTTCAGCGCCCAGCGCGAGAAGTCGATATGCCCGAAGGCGCTGATATAGAAGAACGCCAGGCCGGCCAGCGAGATCAGCGTCACCGCCAGCGTCACCTTGTAGCTCAGCGCCACCCCGAAAATGTTGAGCGCCAGGAAGATCGCGTAAAACACGATCCACAAGATCGGGTAGAGCGATGTATCGAGCCCGGTTATCGAGCCGAAATAGGCCGAGATGAACGTACAGATCACGGCCGGCGTAAGCACGTACTCGACGTTCTCGAACAGCCCAGTGACGAAGCCGCCCCACGGCCCCATGGAGCTGCGCGCGAACGAGTAGGCGGCGCCGGTATGTGGCAGCGCCGGGCTCATCTCGGCGATCGAGAAGGTCAGGCCCAGATACATGATGGCGATGATGATGCCGGCCACCAGCATGCCGCCCCAGCCACCGGTGGCAAAGCCGAAATTCCAGCCCGAGAAATGGCCGGAGATCACCGCGCCGACGCCCAGCGCCCAGAGCGACCAGATGCCGGCATAGCGCTGCAGGCCGCGCTTTTCGAAGTAGCTTTTGTCGCGGGTGGCGTACTTCACACCACCGGAACCCGTCGTGTCGGTCATGAATACCCTCCAGTTTCAGCCCATAGTGCAGTCATGCCGCTGCCCCGCCGCGCGACCCAAGCGCGGCAGTGAGGCATCGGGCCAGCCGGGCGGCCCACAGGCGCACCCCTTCTGGTTCGAGAATTTCGTTGTGCCGGATCTCGATCATCGTCGCTTCGAGCCCGCGCTCGTCGCCGTGATGCTCCAGCGTGTAGGTGACGCCGTTGAGCGCCGAGTAGGGTTGGTTCCAGCCGATGTCGAGGCTGGCTTCGTCTGCCGCCAGCGCATCGCGCAACGCCGCGGTGAAGCGGTCGTCGCGCGCGTGGATCAGCCCGATCGGCCATGGCCGCGCCACATCCTTGTAGACCGGGGTGAACGAGTGGACGGTGACCAGCAGTGTCTCGATCCCGGCTTTGCGACGGGCGTCCAGCACCGCTTCGAGCGCGCTATGGAACGGCGCGTGGTAGGCGCCGATCCGTTCCGCCCGCTCGTTGTCGCCAACGCCGCGGTTGCCTGGGATTTCGGTCCGCTCCGACATCACCGGGATCAGGTCCGGCGCGTCGTGGTCGCGGTTGCAGTCGATCACCAGCCGGCTGACCGTCGAGGCGACCAGCGGCGCGTCGAGCAGGTCGCTCAGTTGCAGCGCCACGGCCATCGCGCCCGGGTCCCAGGCGACATGCATCAAACGCTGCTGCGGCGTCAGGCCGAGATCGCCATAGCGGTCGGGGAAGCGGTTCGAGGCGTGATCGCAGGCCAGCACGAAAGGCGAGCGCCCCTCGGCGTTGAACACCAGCACTGGCGGAATGACGCTCGCCTCTTGGCTCGCGCTGGCCTCATGGCCCACCATACTGACCCCTGTGGAACGTGCCGGCCCCCAAGCCTCCGTCCCTGCTGATCGATCGGCGCGAGGCCCTCCCGCGCTGATCGTTAACAGGCAGTTGACGGGTTTTTGACCGTCTGGTCAATCCATCCGCTACAACTCGCTGTGGGACTTCATGAAGGCCTGCGGAGTGACCACGATCTTGCCGTCGATGGGGCCGATCAGCTTTTCGTCCTTGCCCTCGTAACTGAGCGCATGCAGCACCGAGCGGATGATGCCGAGCCGGCCACGCTTCTTGTCGTTGTTGAAGACGATCCGCCACGGTGCATGCGCCGTGTGGCTGGCCTCCAGCATGCGGTTGCGCGCCTTGGTATAGTCGTCGAAGCGCTTCAGCGCCTCGAGATCGATCGGCGACAGCTTCCACACTTTCAACGGATCGTGCCGGCGGTCGTGGAAGCGTTTGAGCTGCATCTCGCGCCCGATGGTCAGCCAGAACTTGAACAGGTGGACACCGTCTTCCACCAGCATCTTCTCGAAATCCGGCACCGCCTCGAGGAAGCGTTTGGTTTCATCGGGCGTGCAGAACCCCATCACCGGCTCGACGCCGGCCCGGTTGTACCAGGAGCGGTCGAACAGCACCTGTTCACCCGCGGCCGGCATCCAGTCGACATAGCGCTGGAAATACCATTGCGTGCGCTCGCGATCCGATGGCTTGGGCAACGCCACTGCCATGTTGAAGCGCGGGTTGAGGTTTTCGAGATAGGCGGCAATCGAGCCGCCCTTGCCCGCCGCGTCGCGGCCCTCGAACACGATGACGATGCGCTTGCCGGTCTTGGCCTGGTCGTGCTGCAGCAGCGCCAGTTGCCGCTGTGCCTGCAGCATCTCGGCGTCATAGGCATCGCTGTCCATCTTCTCGTCATAGGGGAAGCCGCCCGACTCGAGCGCCTTCTTCTTGATCGAGCGGGGCAGCACCGGGTCTTCGAGGTCGAAGCCTTCCAATGCGTCGGACATGAATGAAACTCCAGCACCTGTCATGACGGTGTCACAACCGTGCTATGAACACCCCCGTCTGACAAGCCGGACGAATCGTCCGGCGTCCAGGGAAGGACCGATGGCCGACGAGGCGCAGCGTGGGGTGAGCGGATCGGGCTGGTTCGATACGGTCAGGGCGCGGCTCTATGGGCGGCTGCTGATGCTGCTCGCCATGGGTCTGGTGTTCATGACCCTGGCCGGGCTTGCGGTCATCGACCCGTGGATCGGCATTCTCGCCTATGCCGTCATCGTCGCCATTGCCGCGGTGGTGCCCGAGACCAGCGAGTCGGCGAGCGGCGTGGCGCCGGGCGCCAGCAACGGCGAACTCGCCTTCGCCGATGCCGTGCGCCACTTTGCCGATGCGCTGCCCGACCCCTCGATCATCATCGATCGCCGCAGCATCATCGTGCACCTCAACCCCCAGGCGACCCGGCATTTCCCGGGCGTCGTCGCCGGCAGCCCGATCGCTTTCACCATGCGCTTTCCGCAATTGCTGGCCGCCATCGAGGCAGCCCGGCTCGGCGCTTCGCAGGCCATCGAACTGCATCAGACCGTGCCCACCGAGACCTGGTACAAGGCTACCGTGGCACCGCTCGCCGCCGGCGATCCGGTCAATGACGGCGTCCTGGTCATCACGCTGCAGAGCCAGACCGAGGAAAAGCGCCTCGAGATGCTGCGCACCGATTTCATCGCCAATGCCAGTCACGAGTTGCGCACCCCGCTGACCTCGCTGGTCGGCTTCATCGATACGCTGCTCGGCCCGGCGGCCAACGACAAGGAGGCGCGCGAACGCTTCCTCGGCCTGATGCGCGGCCAGGCGGCTCGCATGGCCAAGCTGATCGAGGACCTGCTGTCGCTGAGCCGCATCGAAATGCGCCAGCACATGCGCCCCACCGCTCCGGTCGAACTGGGCGCGCTGCTGCGTGAAGTGGCCGAGGGGCTGCATAAACTGGCCGAGGACACCGACACCAAGCTGAAGGTTCAGGCGCCCGACGAGCCGGTCGTCGTCAGCGGCGATCGCGACGAACTCTACGAGGTGTTCGAGAACCTCATCGACAACGCCATCAAGTACGGCGCCGACGGCGACACCATCGACATTACCCTCTCGCCGGATGCCGGTCGCCGCGGCTTCGACGCCATGGTCTCGGTGGTCGATCACGGCGTCGGCGTCGCCGCCGAACATGTACCGCGCCTCACCGAGCGCTTCTATCGCGTCGATGCCGATACCAGCCGCAAGAAGAAGGGCACCGGCCTCGGGCTGGCCATCGTCAAGCACATCGTCACCCGTCACCACGGCGTGCTGACGATCAAGAGTCAGCCCGGGCAGGGCACTCGGGTGGACGTGCTGCTCAGAAAATGACAGCCGACGCGGTTTCCACAGCCCGGAACCCGTCGTATCTCGAATAGATGTTCTGGATCAACGGTCTAGACTGTCACAGAAATGCAATCCCAGTGTCATAAAACGTTGTGGCAACGCCCCTAGGTTCCGCCTTGCAGACAGGGCGGCCGGAGGAACCGGAACCGTCGACTGGCCTGAAAGGGCCGATCCTTCCGAAAGGGAACAACATCATGAAGATTGCAGTTTTCGCGAGCGCCGCGGTTATCGCGCTTGCCGCTGGCCTTGGTGCGGCCGCGGCGCGCGACCAGGTCCAGGTCGCCGGTTCGTCCACCGTTCTCCCCTATGCCAAGATCGTCGCCGAGTCGTTCGGCGAGGCGTTCCCGGACTTCAAGACCCCGGTCGTCGAGTCCGGTGGTTCGGGCGCCGGCATCAAGCAGTTCTGTGAAGGCGTCGGCGAAGACAAGATCGACATCGCGAACTCGTCGCGTCCGATCAAGGCCGAAGAGCTCGACACCTGCAAGGCCAACGGCGTCGCCGACGTCGAGGAAGTCAAGATCGGCTACGACGGCATCGTGTTCGCCACCGATATCGCCGGCCCGGATTTCGCCATCCAGCCCGTCGACATCTACAAGGCGCTGGCCGCTCAGGTCGTGGTTGACGGCAAGCTCGTCGACAACCCGTACACCAAGTGGAACGAAGTGAACCCGGCGTTCCCCGCCTGGGACATCGCTGCCTACATCCCGGGCGAGAAGCACGGCACCCGCGAAGTGTTCGAGACCAAGCTGCTCGACGTCGGCTGCGACAAGGACGCCCTGAAGGCCGCTGGCGTCGCCGATGACGCCGTCGCCAAGACCTGCATCGCGGTCCGCAAGGACGGCAAGGCCGTCGACATCGACGGCGACTACACCGAGACGCTGGCGCGCATCGACAGCAACAAGACCGGTGTGGGCGTGTTCGGTCTCGCCTTCTACGAAAACAATGCCGACAAGCTGAAGGTCGCCACCGTCGGCGGCGTCGTTCCCTCGACCGAGACCATCTCGTCGGGCGAGTATCCGGTTTCCCGTCCGCTGTTCTTCTACGTCAAGAAGGCCCATATCGGCGTGATCCCGGGCCTCAAGGAATATGTCGACTTCTTCATCTCCGACGACATGATCGGGCCGGACTCGCCGCTCGCTCAGTATGGCCTCGTGGCCGCTCCGGACGCTGAGCGCGAAGAAATCCGCGCCAAGTTCGACGCCGGCACCACGATGTAATGTGAGTGCGGCGCGGGCCTTGCGGTCCGCGCCGCCCTTCCGCGCATAGCGGAACTGCCGTCCGCGTGGCGGTCTAAACGGGGCAAGTGAGGCGTCGATGTCAGCAGGCTGGGTAGTCGCAATCGTTCTGGCCATTGGTGCCATCGCATACTTCTTCTCGGCGCAGCGCGCCCGCGTCCAACGCGACGCCAGCGATCGCAGCAAGGAAGTTCCGCACTCCCTGCCGACCTATCACGGCTGGCTCTCCTTCATCTTCGCGACCGTCCCGGCGCTCCTCGTGTTTCTCGCCCTCAGCGCGGTGTCCTCCGCGATACTCGAGAGCCGGGTGCGCACCGAGGTCAGCGCTCACCTCTCCGATACGTCGGCGGCCAGCCTGTCGATCGGCATCGTCCATAACGTTTCTTCGGCACTGAACCGGCTCGATCTTTCGGGCGCCAACGTTCCGACCTCCTATGCCGCGCTGCGCGACATGGCCAAGTCGTCCGGCATCGTGCTGGCCGACAGCGGCGAGGACTACATGCTGCCGCTCGCCGCCAGCGTGAATGCCGACGCTGCCGTGCACAAGCTGATCGGCCAGGGCCTGACCCTGCTGCTGTCGCTCGCCGGCGCCGCCTTCGCCTATTCCCGCATCCGCCTGCGGCTCAGGGCCCGCAACGAGGTGGAGCGCGTCGTGCTGTGGTCGCTGCTCGCCGCGTCCACCGTTGCTATCCTCACCACCGTCGGCATCGTGCTGTCGATGCTGAGCGAGACCGTTCACTTCTTCTCCGAGGTCAACCCGCTCAACTTCTTCTTCGGCACTGTGTGGGACCCGCGCTTTGCCGCGGCCGGTTCGGGCGGCACCGAAGGCCAGTTCGGCCTGATCCCCCTGCTCGCCGGCACGCTCTACATCGCCTTCGTCTCGATGCTGTTCGCCGTGCCCGTCGGCCTGATGGCGGCCGTCTACATGGGCGAGTACGCCTCGAGTAAGGTGCGCTCCACCGTCAAGCCGCTGCTCGAGCTGCTGGCCGGCATCCCCACCATCGTCTACGGCATCTTCGCCGTGGTGACGCTCGGGCCCTTCTTCCGTGACCTTTCGGCGGCGCTGGCCGGCGGCTTTGCCTTCATCCAGGCGCAGTCGGTGCTGACCGCCGGCATCGTCATGGGCGTGATGCTGATCCCGGTGGTGTCCTCGCTTTCCGACGACGTCATCACCGCCGTGCCCCGCGCCATGCGTGACGGCTCGCTGGCGCTGGGCGCCACCCGGTCGGAAACCATCCGCAAGGTGATCCTGCCCGCCGCGCTGCCCGGCATTGTCGGCGCGCTGCTGCTCACCGCCTCGCGCGCCATCGGCGAAACCATGATCGTGGTGCTGGCGGCAGGCGTCGCGGCCCGCATCAACTTCAACCCCTTCGAGGCGATGACCACCATCACGGTCAAGATCGTCAATCAGTTGACCGGCGACCTCGAGTTCAACTCGCCGCAGACGCTGGTGGCCTTCGCCCTCGGCCTCACCCTGTTCGCCCTGACGCTCGCCATGAACGTCTACGCGCTCTACATCGTCCGCAAGTACCGGGAGCAGTACGAATGACCGACGCAGCCTTGCCCCACGCTGCCGTGGACACCGCCGCTCCGGCAAAGCGCGATTTCGGCCTGAAGCGCCGCCACGCTGCCGAGTTCCGCTTCCGGCTCTATGGCATCGTGGCCATCGTGATCGGCCTGGGCTTTCTCGCCATCCTGCTCGTGTCGATCGTCTCCAAGGGCTACACCGCCTTTGTGCAGACCTCGATCACCGTGCCGGTCGAGTTCTCCGCCTCGATCATCGACAAGGATAACGAGCGCGCCACCAACCCGCGTGTGCTGGTGTCGGCCAACTACCCGATCGTCGCCCGCAATGCCGTCGCCAAGGCGCTCGGCGTCTCGATCGACGACAAGGCAGCGATGCGCGACATCGCCAAGTTCGTCTCCGACGGTTCCCGCTCGACGCTGCGCGAGATCGTCCTCGCCGACCCCTCGGTGATCGGCACCACCCGCAACGTCACGCTGCTGGCGGCCGCCGATATCGACAGCGCCAACAAGGGGCAGATCGATCTCACCGTCCCCCAGGACAAGCGCAAGGTCTCCGATCAGCAGGTCGCCTGGCTCGACCAACTGAAGCAGCAGGGCGCCATCTCGACGCCGTTCAACTGGGGCCTGCTCACCTTCGGCGCCTCCAGTCGCCCTGAAACCGCCGGTCTCGGCGTGGCGCTGGTCGGTTCGCTCTACATGATGGCGATCGTGCTGCTCTGCGCGCTGCCCATCGGTGTTGCCGCCTCGATCTACCTCGAAGAGTTCGCCAAGAAGAACCGCTTCACCGATTTCATCGAAGTGAACATCAACAATCTCGCCGCCGTGCCCTCGATCGTTTACGGCCTGCTCGGTCTGGCGGTGTTCATCAACTTCTTCGGCATGCCGCGTTCCGCGCCGATCGTCGGCGGTCTCGTCCTCACCCTGATGACGCTGCCCACCATCATCATCGCCACCCGCGCTGCCCTGCGCGCCGTCCCGCCCTCGATCCGCTCCGCCGCCCTCGGCATCGGCGCCTCGCGCATGCAGATGGTGTTCGATCACGTGCTGCCGCTGGCCACTCCCGGCATCCTCACCGGCACCATTATCGGGCTTGCCCGTGCGCTGGGTGAAACCGCGCCGTTGCTGCTGATCGGCATGGTAGCCTTCGTCGCCGACCGCCCGACTTCGCCGCTCGATCCCGCCACCGCGCTGCCCGTGCAGATCTACATGTGGGCCAACGAGGCGGAACGTGCCTTCGTCGAACGCACGCAGGGCGCCGTGCTGGTGCTGTTGATCTTCCTCGCCCTGATGAACATTGCCGCAATTCTCCTCCGCCGCCGCTTTGAGCGCCGCTGGTAACCCCTGACCTGGATGACCGACATGTCCCTCGAATCCGCTGCGACCACTGCCGCTCCCGTCGCCCGCCCGAATGCCCCGCCCAAGATGCAGGGCGACAAGGTCGGCGTGTTCTACGGTGAGAAGCAGGCCCTGTTCGACGTCGATCTGAAGATCGAGCAGTTCAACGTCACCTCGCTGATCGGCCCCTCGGGCTGCGGCAAGTCGACGTTCCTGCGCTCGTTGAACCGCATGAACGACACCATCGACGGCTGCCGCGTGGTGGGCAAGATCACCCTCGACAAGGACGATATCTACGATCCTTCGATCGACGTGGTGGAACTGCGCGCCCGCGTCGGCATGGTGTTCCAGAAGCCCAATCCGTTCCCCAAGTCGATCTACGAGAACGTCGCCTACGGCCCCAAGATCCACGGCATCGCCCGCAACAAGGCCGATCTCGACGAGATCGTGCACTCCTCGCTACGCCGCGCCGGCCTGTGGAACGAGGTCAAGGACCGCCTCAACGAACCCGGCACCGGCCTGTCCGGCGGTCAGCAGCAGCGCCTGTGCATCGCCCGCGCCATCGCCACCAAGCCCGAAGTGCTGCTGATGGACGAGCCGTGCTCGGCGCTCGACCCGATCGCCACCGCGGTCATCGAGGAGCTGATCGACGAACTGCGTGAGAACTTCACCATCGTCATCGTCACCCACTCCATGCAGCAGGCCGCCCGCGTCAGCCAGAAGACCGCGTTCTTCCACCTCGGCAAGCTGATCGAGGAAGGCAAGACCGAAGACATCTTCACCAATCCGCGCAACAAGCAGACGCAGGATTACATCACCGGCCGTATCGGCTGACGTCCAAGAGGATCGATACTATGGCATCGCTCAACGAGCACATCGTTTCCTCCTACGAGGATGAACTCACCAACCTCAACAAGGCCATCTCCGAGATGGGCGGCATGGTCGAACAGGCCATCACCGAGTCGGCGGTCGCGCTGCTGAAGCTCGACCATAAGCAGGCCCAGGATGTGCGGCTGTTCGATAAGAAGATCGACGACATGCAGCAGCGCATCAACGACGCTGCCGTCTCGATCATCGCCCGTCGCCAGCCGATGGCGGCGGACCTGCGCATGGTGGTGACCTCGATCCAGGTCGCCAACGACCTCGAGCGCACCGGCGATATGGCTAAGCAGCTCGCCAAGCGCGCCATGCAGATCGAGTCGCTCGGCCTCGCGCCGAAATTCTACAATGGCGTCAAGCACATGAAGGAGCTGGTGGCCCGGCAGCTGAAGAGCGCCATCGACGCTTACCTGAGCCGCGATGCCGCTGCAGCCGTCGAGGTGTGCAGTCGCGACGACGAAGTCGACGCCATGTACAATTCGCTGTTCCGCGAACTGCTCACCTACATGATGGAAGATCCGCGCAACATCACGCAGTGCACGCATCTGCTGTTCTGCACCAAGAGCCTCGAGCGCGTCGGCGACCACGCCACCAACATCGCCGAAGCCGCCTACTATCTCGAAACCGGCCGCCATCTCGGCGCCGAGGAACAGCAGCGCCAGCCGCGCTGATGCACTGCGCCGTTTCACAGAAGCGGCGCGGCGATCCAAGCCTTTGATGTCCAGAGCTTTCAGGCCGGAAAAGTCCCGCGACTTGCCTGAAAGCACTCTAGGAGTGAGCCGATGTCAGCCACCATCCTGATCGTTGAGGACGAAGCCGATCTGGCCGTCCTGCTGCGCTACAACCTCGAAGCCGAAGGCTTCCGGGTTGCCACGGCCGCCTCGGGCGACGAGGCGGTGGAACGTATCCGTGACGGCGTGCCGGATCTGATCCTGCTCGACTGGATGCTGCCGGGCCTCTCGGGGATCGAACTCTGCCGCCGCTGGCGCTCGCGCGAGGAAACCGCCCGCACCCCGATCATCATGATCACGGCGCGCGGCGAGGAAGAAGAACGCGTTCGCGGCCTTGCCACCGGCGCCGATGATTATGTGGTGAAGCCGTTCTCCATTCCCGAGCTGCTCGCCCGCATCAACGCGCTGCTGCGCCGTTCCAGCCCGCAGCTGGTCACCGCCGTGCTCAAGGCCGGCGACCTCGAGCTTGATCGCACCAGCCATCGGGTCCGCCGCGGCGGCCGCGAGGTGCATCTGGGCCCCACCGAATATCGCCTGCTCGAATACCTGATGCGCCACCCGGGCCGGGTCTATTCCCGCGAGCAGCTGCTCGACGGCGTCTGGGGCAACGACGTCTATGTCGACGAGCGCACCGTCGACGTGCATGTCGGTCGCCTGCGCAAGGCCATCAACCGTCACCGCGACGCCGACCCGATCCGCACCGTCCGCGGCGCCGGCTACGCCTTTGACGAGCGCTTTGCGGCGGTGAGCTGAACTATTGGGAGCGGAGCACAGGCGGTAGTGCACGGTGCCTTCTCCCCTTGCGGGAGAAGGTGGCCGAAGGCCGGATGAGGGGTATCTCTCCGCGCACTGGATCGCCCCTCGCATCGCTCGGGGCGCGCTACACTTCGTTACGCGTACCCCTCATCCGGCGCTACGCGCCACCTTCTCCCGCAAGGGGAGAAGGCAGGCCGGTGCTGGAGACCTCCATTGGAGCTTCCAAGTGCGTGCCGGCGGTACCGCCCCTTAAATCACCCGCTCCGCACAGATCCGATAGCTTTCGGCCCATGGCCGCAGCCGCTCGAACGCCGCGCTCGCCGCCAGCACATCCGCATCGGCATAGCGGCGCCCGATGATCTGCATGCCGACCGGCAGGCCATCGACCAGCCCTGCCGGGATCGAGGCGGCCGGGTGTCCGGTAAAGTTGAGCGGATAGGTGAGGCACCAGCCGATCCCCTGGTCCACGGCCTCGCCGTTGACCTCGCGCGGTCCGTGCGTATTGCCGCCGGTTTCGTTCTTCACCGGCAATGCGGCGACGGTCGGGGTGATCACCAGGTCATAGGTCGCGAACGCCGCCTGGAACGCGTCGTAAATCTCGGTGCGCATCGCCTGGTCGCGACGCAGGTCCGCCGCGGTCATCGTCTGCCCATAGCTCTCGATCCAGTGGAGATACTCCGGCGGGAAGTCGCCGCGGTGGTCTGCCAGCAGGTCGAGCCCACCGGCCTTCACCGCTTCGAGCGTCCCCAGGTTCAGCGGCATCATCAGCCGCAGCCACAGATCGCTGAGTTCCCGCTGCGAGTGGCGGATGCCGAGCTTGATCTCTTCCACCTGCGCCCCGGCTTCGCGGAACGCCCCGACTGCGCGCTGCACTGTCTCGGCCACGCGCGGATCGACCGGGAACACATCCAGATTGGGGCTGTAGCCGATGCGGAATCCCTTGATCGACTGTTTCAGGGCGCCGAGATAATCGACCGTCTCGTCGAGGCTCAGCGGATCGCGCGGATCGTACCCGCCGAGCACGCTCATCGCCAGCGCCGCATCTTCGACGGTGCGGGTGATCGGTCCTTCGAACACATAGGGCAGGTCGCCGGCAAAGGCATTGGGCCGCATCACCACCGGCACGCGCCCGAAGGCCGGCTTGTAGCCATAGACCCCGCACCATGCCGCCGGGATGCGGATCGAGCCGCCGGCATCGGTGCCCTCGGCGATCGACACCAGGCCATCGGCGACGATCGCCGCGCTGCCGCCCGACGAGCCGCCCGGGTTGCGGGTCGTATCGAAGGGGTTGTTGGTCGGCCCGAACAGGTAATTGTCGGTGACCCCGCGCAACCCCATCACCGGTGCATTGGTCTTGCCCACGAGAATGGCGCCGCCCTTTTCGATCCGCTCGGCGAACGGGCAGTGGAACTGCGCGATATTGTTCTTGAGCGCCCGCACCCCGCCAAACGTCGTCGGCCAGCCCGGCTTGAAATCGAACAGGTCCTTGATTGCCGCCGGCACCCCGTGCAGCGGCGGCAGCGCGACGCCGCTCATCACCGTGGCCTCGGCCGCCTTGGCGGCGCGTCGTGCGTCATCGAAGCCTAGATAGATCAGGGCATTGAGGCTTGGGTTGCGCGCCTCGATCCGGGCGATCGTCGCGTCCATCACCTCGACCGGCGACACCTCGCGCTCACGGATCTGTTGCGCCACTTCGCTGGCGCTCAGATAGGAAAAATCACTCGTCGGCATGCTGTCCCCCTCTTGCTGTCGAGCCGGATACTCGGCGGGAAAGCGCGCGCCGCACAATGCACCGTTAGGCGAGGGGCAGCGATCTACCATACCAATTCGCGCTTGCCTTAACCCGCTGCTTTTGTTCAGGTCTCCCGCTGGCAAGCGGCGAGGGAAGAGGACGATGAAGACTGCATTGGTCGTATGGGGCGGGCTCGAGCTGCACGAGCCCGAAAAAGGCGCACATATCGTGCGCGAGATCCTCGAAGGCGAGGGCTTTTCGGTCGACGTCACCGCCGACTACACCGCATTGGGCGGCGAGAATGTCGGCTCCTATGACCTGATCGTGCCGCAGATCACCGGCGGCGAACTCGACCGCGAGAATTCCATCCGCTTCTGCGCCGCCATCGAAGCCGGCACCGGGCTCGCCGGCTTCCACCATGCGCTCGCCACCAGTTTCCCGGGCAATGCGCGGATGCGCTTTCTCGGCGGCTGCACCTTCGCCACCCATCCCGGCGACATCATCAGCTACCAGGTCGACCCAAAGCCGACCGACGACCCGATCATGGCCGGCATAACGAGCTTCGAGCACACCTCGGAGCAGTACTACATGCATGTCGACCCCACCGTCGAAGTGCTGGCCACCACCACCTTCTCGGGCGAGCACGCCTTCTGGAAGAAGGGCGCCGAGATGCCGGTGGTCTACAAATCCGCCTATGGTCACGGTCGCGTCTTCTACACCGCGCTCGGCCACAAGCCGGCCGAGCTGGACAAGCCCGAGATCAAGACCATCCTGCACCGGGGGCTGTTGTGGGCGGCACGCTGATCCCGTCCCGTCCGGTCGGCCAGACAGGTCTTGAGATCAGCCGGATCGGCTTTGGCGGCGCGCCGCTCGGCGATCTCAGGCGGGCGCCCACCGAAGCCGGGGCGCGCGAACTGCTCGAGGCGGCGTGGGATGCCGGCATCCGCTATTTCGATACCGCGCCCTTCTATGGCGCCGGCCTGTCGGAGCGCCGGATCGGCGATTTCCTGCGCGACAAACCGCGGGATAGCTACGTCCTCTCGACCAAGGTCGGCCGCCTGCTGGTCCCCGACCGCGCCTTCGCCATGCAGCGCCAGGGCGATCCGCGCGCCCTGCCGTTCCGGCCGAAGTTCGACTTCAGCTATGACGGGGTGATGCGGAGCTACGACAACTCGCTGCAGCGGCTCGGGCTCGAAAGCATCGACATCCTGTTCCTCCACGACATCGGCGCCTTCAGCCAGCGCGAACATCATGCCGAGAGCATGGCGCAGGCACTCGACGGCGGCGGCATCCGGGCGCTCGAGGAACTGCGCGCCTCCGGCGCCGTGAGGGCGATCGGGGCAGGGGTCAACGAGTGGCAGATCATCGACGAGCTGATGAACCATGCCCGTTTCGACATCTTCCTCCTCGCCAACCGCTATACCCTGCTCGACCAGGAGGTGATCGACACCCTGCTGCCGCGCGTGCAGCGTGAAGGCGTGGCGATCGTCGATGGCGCGCCACTCAACAGCGGCATCCTCGCCACCGGGCCGGTTCCCAACGCCATTTACGACTATGCGCAGGCGAGCCCCGAAATGATCGAGAAAACCCGCCGCATCAAGGAGCTGTGCGACAGGCACGACACCACGCTGATCCGTGCCGCGCTCAGTTTCCCGCTCGGCCACGCCGCCATTACCGCCATCATCCCCGGCTTCTCCAACGTCGCCGAGTTCAACGACAACCTCGCCGGTTATCGCAAGGCGATCCCCGACGCCTTGTGGTCCGAGCTCAGGGCCGCGGGTCTGTTGCACCCCGACGCGCCGGGCCCGGCCACCCCGGTCCTGACGTAACGATCGCGCTATCCGGGCTCGCTCCAGCCGGCAACCCGCCGCTAGAGTGGTCCTGCCGACCAACCCAGTCCTGACGGAGGCCCCAATGGGCGAACGCATCAAACTCACTGCCGCCGATGGTTTCGTCCTCAACGCCTATCGCGCCGCACCGGACGGCAAGCCGCGTGGCGGCGTGGTGCTGATCCAGGAGGTCTGGGGCCTCAGCAACTGGGTCCGTGGCGTCGCCGACCGCTGGGCCCGTCACGGCTACCTGACCATCGCCCCGGCGATGTTCGACCGCGCCGAGTATGGCTTCGAGAGCAACAACTACGCGCCCGATCACTTCGCCCTGGTCGGCGAGCTGATGAAGAAGTTCTCGATGGAGACCGCCATGACCGACGTCGAGGCCGCCATCAAGGCCGCCTCCGAAGCCGGCAAGGTCGGCATCACCGGCTACTGCTTCGGCGGCCGCGTCAGCTGGATCGCCGCCAGCAGGCTCGACGGTCTCAGCGCTGCCTCGGGCTATTATGGAGGCGGCGTGCCCAGCTATATCGAGCTGACCCCCAAGGTGCCGACGGAGATGCATTTCGGCGACAAGGACCAGGGCATCCCGCTCGATCAGGTCGAGCAGCTCAAGGGGCGCCACCCCGAGGCGGATATCTACGTCTATAGCGGCGACCACGGCTTCTGTAACAGCGACCGGCCGGAAAAGTTCGACGAGGCCTCCTGCACCAAGGCCTCGGTGCGCTCGCTGGAGTTCTTCCATAAGCACCTCGGCTGACCTGGCGCGCCACCTCGCCTATCTGGAGGAGGCGCTGGCGGATGCCCGCGAGGCGATGCTGTCGCGCCGGAAGGCGATTCTCGCGGCGTACCTGGTCGCCGCTTACGCGGATCGCTTGTTCAGCGCCCGCGCCGAGCCGGCCGCCGATGTGCTGGAGTTTCGCGAGGGGCTGGCCGGCGCCAGCCCGGCGCTCGCCGCGATCTTCGACCTCGTCGCCGGCCGCGCCCAGCTGGTCACCGAAGCCGTCGCGGTGCCGCTGGCCGACTACGGCAAGCTCGGTGTCGAGGATTTCATGGTCAGTCTCTACAACGGCCACACCGTGCAACGGCTGCGCATCGCGGGCGCCGATGGCGGACGACAGGACGTGCACGAGGTGCTGGCTGCGGCGATGTTGGGGCTGGTGCCCCCACGCACCGCCTGAGCTATTTCCTGCCGGCCTCCAGCAGCTCCAGCAGTTTCTGCGTCGTCTGCCAGCTGCGGATGGTCATCGATTTGTAGAGCGGGGACTCCATGATCTTGCTGAGCCGGCTCTTGGTCCGCTCGGCGCTGAGCCGCTGCGAATAGATCATGCCTTCGCCCGGCCACACCTTGTCGACGCCGTCGCGCGGCTTGAACACCGCGAATGCCTCGTCGCGGTCGATGTCCATCAGGAACACCGCGTCGCTGTGGTACGTGTCGGGCGCATCGCCGAACCCCTTGGGGCGTTTGTCGACGATCGCCTTGAGCTGGGCGTGGCTGAGCACCAGCACCTTGACCAGCTCGTCATCCAGCTTGAACGTCGAGGTCAACCCGTCCTCGATCTTGCGGGCAATGGTCGCGGCCGCGAGTTTCGAGCGGAACATGGCATTGCCCGAGGCGATATAGGTCGAGACATCCTCGAGCCCGATCTCTTCCAGCAGCGCTTTCAGCGCCGCCATCGGCACCTTGTTCTTGCCGCCGACATTGATGCCGCGCAGCAGCGCCAGGTAAGTGGTGCCCGCCATGCTGTCCTCCTGCGTCATGAACGACAAAGGCCGGGATCGCTCCCGGCCTTTTGCAAAACCAACCCGTGGCTCAGCGCTTCTTCTTGTCGATCTGGTGGTAGGCCCGGCGCGAGTGGAACTCGCAATAGGGCTTGCCCTCGTTCGAGTGCTGACCACAGAAGTAGAAGTCGGGCGTCAGCGGGTCGCCGATCGGCCACTTGCAGGTGTGTTCGCTGAGCTGCAGCAGCGTCAGCCGCTGCTCGACCGGGATGAAGAGCTCGGCCGCCTGCGGCGCCATCTCCATCTCGACCGCGAATTCTTCTTCCATCTTCAGCGCCGTCGCGCCCTGGATCGCGCCGCCACCACCGCCACCGCCGACATTCATCGAGTTGCGGGTCTTCATCACCGTGCCCAGCCCGCTCGACCGCGAGGTGCTGGCCGGCGACGAAACGCGGCGGGCGGCCGGACGCGGTGCGCTGCGCACCCGCGGGGTCGAGGTCGCCGGCTTGGCGCGGCCCGAGAGCTTCAGCCGGTGCACTTTGCCGATCACCGCATTACGGGTCACGCCTTCACCCAATACCCCGGCGATCTGACTGGCGCTCAGCCCCTCAAGCCAAAGTTTCTTGAGCAGCTCGACGCGTTCTTCAGTCCAGCCCATCAACTATCCGCTCCTAAACCGCCATTCAGGACTCTGACAGACTCCTCAGCCGTGCCGTTGCCTCAGCAACAGCCCGATACGCTACGCATCGTAGGTCTGATGGGTCCGCCACACGAGATATCGTGTCCCAATGCCTTGATACTACACGGGTCGCGGAATCCGGTGCAAGAGTCGCTGCCGTTTTACACGGGGAAAAAGCGTCTGCAATTTGGCGGTCGGCGGAAGCCTGTTCAAATCAGGCACTTGAGGGCCGCGAGCCCCGTTTCCGTTGACTTAAGTACTCCACAAAGGCATATGGAGAGCCTGCAACGCGCCGCATTTTCGCAGCGCGTTTTTGGTTTTTGTGGGGCTTTTGCAACAGTCCCGAATTGAGCCCATGAAAGGGGTGCGAAGATGTCTGCGCTGTACGGTACGTATGCCCGGTCCGACCTCGCTTTTGAGCGGGGCGAGGGCGTGCGATTGTTCGCGCAGGACGGCACGCCCTACCTCGATTTTCACGCCGGCGTGGCGGTCAACGCGCTGGGTCACGGCGACCCGCACATGGTGGCGGCGCTGAAGGCGGCGGCCGAAAAAGTCTGGCACACTGCCAACACCTTCACCATTCCCGAGCAGGAGCGGCTCGGTCAGCGCCTGGTCGACAACACCTTCGCCGACGCGTGCTTCTTCACCAATTCGGGTACCGAGGCGGTGGAGTGCGCGGTCAAGACCGCCCGGCATTATTTCTGGGCCAAGGGCGAGACGGATCGCTACGAGATCATCGCCTTCACCGGCTCCTTCCATGGCCGTACCATGGGGATGATCGCCGCCTCCGGCAACGAGCACTATCTCGAGGGCTTCGGCCCGCCGCTCGCCGGCTTCAAGCACCTGGCCCCCGGCGACCTCAAGGCCGTCGAGGCGGCCATCACCCCAAAGACCTGCGCCATCCTGATCGAGCCGGTGCAGGGCGAGGGCGGGGTCACCGCCATGACCGGCGAATACATGCGGGGCCTGCGCGCGCTGTGCGACAAGCACGGCATGCTGCTGATCCTCGACGAAGTGCAGTGCGGCTACGGTCGCACCGGCAAGTTCTTCGCCCATGAGTGGAGCGGCATCGAGCCCGACATCATGGCGGTGGCCAAGGGCATCGGCGCCGGCTTTCCGCTCGGCGCCTGCCTCGCCAAGGGCGAGGTGGCCAAGTCGATGATCCCCGGCACGCACGGCTCGACCTATGGCGGCAACCCCCTGGCTTCGGCCATGGGCAACGCCGTGCTCGACCGCATGCTGGCGCCCGGCTTCTTCGATCACGTCGACAAGATGGGCCAGCGGCTCAACTGGCACCTGCAGCAGCTGGCGCAGCGTTTCCCCAGCCAGGTGCTCGAGCTGCGCGGCAAGGGCCTGCTCGCCGGCATCCGCATTGCCTCGCCGGTGCGCGACGTTGCCGTCCGGCTGCGCGACGAGCATCACATGCTGGCCATGACCGCCAACGAGAACGTGCTCCGTCTGTTGCCGCCGCTGGTGGTGACCGAGGCCGATATCGAAGAGGCCATGGGCAAGCTCACGGCGGTCTTCGAGGCCATCGAGGCCGAGGCCGCCGGCCAGGCCTCAGGTAACGCAACCGCCTGATCCCATTCACGGCACGCGATCTGAAGGGCGGGAGACAGCAGCTCCCGCTCGGCGCGTTCCGAAAAGGAGAGGTCCCAAAATGACCGCTACCCCACCTAGGCACTTCCTCAACCTCGACGATTTCGATGCCACGACGCTGCGCGGCATGCTCAGCCAGGCCGTCGAACTGAAAGACCGATTGAAACAGGGCGATCGACCGCTGCTCCTCAAGGACAAGGTGCTGGCGATGATCTTCGAGCGCCAATCCACCCGCACGCGTGTCAGCTTCGATGTCGGCATGCGCCAGCTCGGTGGCGAAACCATCTTCCTCACCGGCCAGGAAATGCAGCTTTCCCGCGAGGAAACGCTTGCCGACACTGCCAAGGTGATGTCGCGCTATGTCGATGCGATCATGATCCGCATCCTCACGCATCAGGATCTGCTCGATCTGGCCGAGGCGGCCACCGTGCCGGTGATCAATGGCCTCACCCGCCGTGCCCATCCCTGCCAGGTGATGGCCGACGTCATGACCTTCGAAGAGCACCGCGGCAGCATCAAGGGCGCCAAGGTCGCCTGGGTCGGCGACAGCAACAACGTGCTGGCCAGCTGGGTCAACGCCGCCGAGCTGTTCGGCGCCGAACTCACCATAGCGGTGCCCGAGGAATATGCCCCGGAAAAAGACCTGCTCGCCGACATCAAGAAGGCCGGTGCGGCCGTCAGGCTGATCGAGGATCCGCAGGAAGCGGTGCGCGGCGCCGACCTGATCATCACCGACACCTGGGTCTCGATGGGCGATACCGATGCCGCCGAGCGCCGCCGGGCCTTGAAACCCTACCAGGTGAATACCCAATTGATGGGCTTGGCCGACAAGGATGCGCTGTTCATGCATTGCCTTCCGGCCCATCGCGGCGACGAGGTGACCGACGAGGTCATAGACGGGCCGCAATCGGTGGTCTTTGATGAAGCCGAAAATCGGCTTCACGCCCAGAAGGCGATCCTGTGCTGGGCACTGGGTCAGGACCGGCAGAACATCTAGCGTTCTGCGATACTGTTATGCGCGACACGAACCAGCGCGGGGCCCCGATCCGATAGGACCGGGGTTGTTCCCGCGAGATTGGATTTTGGATGACTCAGACTGAGCTCAGCACCTATGGCCTCGATCGCCCGGAGTCGGGTGATGACGTCGTGGTGCCGTTCACCCTCGACGGCCTCGACAGCCGGGGTCGCGTGGTCCGCCTCGGGCCGGCGCTCGATGCGATCCTCACCCGCCACAATTATCCTGCCCCGGTGGCGCGCCTGCTCGGCGAAGCCGTGGTGCTGGCGTCCCTCATCGGCTCGTCGCTGAAGTTCGAGGGCCGCTTCATCCTTCAGACCCAGACCGACGGGCCGGTGAACCTCATCGTCGTCGACCTCGACGCGCCCGACGGCCTGCGCGGCTATGCCCGCTTCGACGCCGACGCGGTGATGACGGCGATCGAACGCGGCGAGACCAAGCCGGGCCAGCTGCTCGGCAAGGGGCACCTGGCCATGACCGTCGATCAGGGCGTCCATATGGAGCGCTATCAGGGGATCGTGGCGCTCGAGGGCGGTACGCTCGAAGACGTGGCGCATGCCTATTTCCAGCAATCCGAGCAGATCCCGACGCTGGTCCGCCTGGCCGTTGCCGAGCATTCCGTGCGCGGTGCCGGTGGCCCGCAGTGGCGGGCCGGTGGCGCATTGGTGCAGTTCCTGCCGCCGCACGGCCAGTCGGTGATGCCGGACCTGCCGGGCGACGGCAATTTCGACAACCCCGAGACCGCCGATCCGGATTTCGTCGAGGACGACAAGTGGACGACCACCCGGGCGTATCTCTCGACCGTGGGCGACGACGAACTGGCCGATCCCGAGCTTTCTGCCGAGCGTCTGCTGTTCCGGCTGTTCAACGAGCCGGGCGTCCGTATCTTCGAGCCGATCGCGCTCGAGGAGCGCTGCACCTGCTCGGCCGAGCGCATCGAGGCGATGCTGCGCGACAATTTCTCGGCCGAAGAGCGCCAGGAGATGGTTGTCGACGGCGAGATCGAAGTGGTCTGCGAGTTCTGCTCGGCCGACTACCACTTCAAGCCGCACGAGTTCGACGAGCAGCACTCGCACCAGCACTGACGGCATTGCCGCCGGCTGATCGGAGCCCCGCATGATCACCGGCACCATCGTCTACGATGCCAGCGACCTGAAGCGGCTGCAGACCGCGTTCGGGCAATCCACGGCGCTGCCGCTATGGGCCGCCGCACTCGTCATGTGCGTGGTGGGCGCCGTGCTCGGCCTCGGCGTGACGACCCTGGTTCAGCGGTTGGTGGGCGGTCCCGCTGTGCATCTCGGCGATGCCGCTCCCTGGGGCGCCCTGCTCGGGGCCGTGCTGGCCGTCACCGCCGGCGCCTGGCGGGTCGGCAAGGCGACTGCCGGCCCGATCGCCGCCAAGCCGCAGACGGTCGAGATCGGCGATACGGGTATCCGCCTTGTGACGCCGAAGGGCGAAAGCCTGATGCGCTGGCCGCTGTTCGTGAACAAGGTCGTGCAGCCCGGCTACGTTGCCCTGCGGACCGAGGACAACAGCTGGGTGCTGCTCCGCCCTGAGTTCTTCCGCAGCGCCGACGACTATGCCGCCGCCCTCCGGATTGTCGCCGCCAACTTCCCCTGACGGTTCGCGTCGCCGCGGCACTGGTGCTAAGCTCCATCGGCGCGGAGTGGAAAATGCCGGACGCTCGACGAGACTTTCGCCCCGATCTCTATCGGTCGCTCGGCTCGCTTGCCGTCACGCTGCTCATCATGGCTGTCTTGTTGTTCGGTGCCGCAGGCACCGTCGATTGGGCGGCAGCATGGCGATATCTGGCGCTGTTCGTCGTCGTTATCGCTATCGCCATCGCCTATCTGTGGCGCGTCGATCCGGAACTGTTCGCGGTGCGACGGCGACCGCAGGCCGGCAGCAAATCCTGGGACTTCGCCTATGTGGCCGTCACCGTTGCCGCATTCGCGCTGATCCTGCCGGTCGCCGGCCTGGATTTTCGCTTCGACTGGCTGCAGGCCCCCGCAGCCCTGATCTGGTTGGGCTACCTGCTGTTCATCGCCGGGTTCTGGATCACCAGCTGGGCGCAGGGCGTCAACCGGCACTTCGAGCTGACGGTGCGCATCCAGACCGATCGCGGCCACAAGGTCATCGACACCGGTCCCTATGCCGTCATTCGTCATCCCGGCTATGCCGGCGGCCTCGCGCTGGGTCTCGGCACGGCGCTGGCGCTCGGTTCGCTCGCGGCAGTCATTCCTGTGCTGATCTGCTGCATCACCCTGGCGCTGCGGACGCTCGCCGAAGAAGCGACGCTCGAAGCCGAGTTGTCCGGCTATGCCGACTACATGCAACGGGTCCGCTTCCGCTGGATCCCCGGCCTCTGGTGACGAGCGCGACAAGATCAAGGACCTGGAGCATTCGACGGTCATTCAAACGGTGAAATGCTCCGGCCGTCGCCTCACTCGCTGGCCAGCGCCACCACCGGGTCGAGGCGCGCCGCCGAACGCGCCGGCATGAAGCCGAACAGCACGCCGATCAGGCTCGACGAGACGAACGCCGCGATGATCGTCGCCGGCGAGTAGATGAAGGTGAGCCCGCTCATCAGCCGCTCGACGCCGAAGCCGATGCCCAGCGACAACAGCACACCGACCGTGCCGCCGATCAGGCAGACCAGCACCGCCTCGATCAGGAACTGCTGCAGGATATCACCCTGCCGGGCCCCGACCGCCATGCGCACGCCGATCTCGCGGGTCCGCTCGCGCACCGACACCAGCATGATGTTCATCACCCCGATGCCGCCCACGATCAGCGAGATCACGGCAATGGCCGAGATCAGCAGCGTCAGCGTCTGCGAGGTCGACTGGATGGTCTCGCGAATGGTGTCGGTGTTCTGCAGGCTGAAATCCACCGTGCCGTGCCGCTGCTCGAGCAGCGCCTGGATCTCCGCCTGCGCCTCGGTGACGTCGGCTGTGTCGGCGACACGGACCGTGATCGTCGACAGCCAGCTCTGCCCCAGGATCCGCGACATCGCGGTGGTGTAGGGCATCCAGATGCTGATCGAGTTCGATTGCGGCCCGAAATTGTTGGTGCTCGCCGCGACCACGCCGATGATCCTGAGCGGCACATTGCCGACCAGCACCACTTGCCCGACCGCATCTTCGCCGTTGGTGAACAGCGTGTCGCGCGCCGTGGTGTCGATCACCGCCACCTGCGCCAGCGCGCTGGTGCTGGCCGTATCGAATGCCGCACCCTCGACGAAGCTGCGATTGTTGACCCGGAAATAGTCGGGCCCGACGCCCTGCACCTGCGCGGCGGCGCTGACGTTGCGATAGCGCGCCTGGCCGTTGCTGGAGACCTGCGGGGTCACGCTGTCGGCGTAGCTTTCCGCGGCGATCGCCGCCGCATCGGCCGGCACCAGCGTGCGGATCGCGTCGCGTCGCCGGTCTGCGGCATTGGTGCCGGGCAGGATGTTGATGGTGTTGGTGCCGATCGAACTGATCCGGTCGAGCACCGCCTGCTGGCTGCCTTGCCCCAGCGCCACCACTGACACCACCGAGGCGATGCCGATGATGATGCCGAGCATGGTGAGAAAGGTGCGCAGGCGATGGCTCGACAGCGCCCTGAGCGCCATCTGGAAGGCTTCGCCGACCCGGTCGATCGCTTCGCGCCAGCGCGGAATCCGCTTGATGGCGTCGCCGGACCGGCCGGCCGGGGCATCGACTCCATCCTTGCGGCGGTCGGCGACGATCACGCCGTCGCTCAGCTCGACCACCCGGTCGGCCTGTGCCGCCACCGTGGGGTCGTGCGTGACGATGATGATGGTATGCCCTTCGGCATTGAGCTCCTTGAGCAACGCCATGAGCTCCTTGCCGCTCCGTGAATCGAGCGCCCCGGTGGGTTCGTCCGCGAGGATCACCTCGCCGCCATTGATCAGCGCGCGCGCCACGCTGACACGTTGCTGCTGGCCGCCGGACAGGGCGTTCGGCCGGTGCGTCAGCCGCTCGCCCAGACCCAGCCGCTCCAGCAGCTTGTGCGCCCGCTCGCGCCGCGCCTGCTTGCGCGCACCGGCATAGATCGCCGGCACTTCGACATTTTCCAGCGCATCGAGATCGGCCAGCAATTGGTAGCGCTGGAAGATGAAACCGAAATGCTCGCGCCGGAGCTCGGCCAGCTCATCGGGCTTGAGCCGCGCGATGTCGCGTCCGGCGAGCCGGTATTCGCCGGTCCAGCCATTATCGAGGCAGCCGAGCACGTTCATCAATGTCGACTTGCCGGAGCCGGATTGTCCGATGATGGCGATCATCTCGCCGGCCTCGATGTCGAGGTCGATATCCTTGAGCACCGTGATGCTCTCGGTGCCGATCGGATACTCGCGGCGGAGCTTCCGGATGGAAATCAGCGGCTCGGTCATGGCCTCAGCCTCCGCGCCCGAACCCTCCGACCGGCGGTCCGCCGCCGGTGAGGATGTTCCGGTTGCCGCCGCCTTGCGCGTTGCCGGTACGGGCTGCCGGCGCGGCGGCGGTGCCGTTGACCACCAGGTCGCCTTCGCTGAGCCCGTCCAGCACCTCGGCCGTCACGTTGTTGTTGAGCCCGACACTGACCTTCCTGGGCTCGACCGCGCCCTTCTGCTGGTCCCAGACCTGCACGAGGTAGTTGCCGTCGCGACCCTTCCGGCCCAGCACCGAGGCGGGCACGGTCAGCACGTCGTCGACCGACTTGAGCACGATCGTCACCTGTGCGGTCATCGAGATGCGCAGCTTGTGGCCGGGATTATCGACGTCGAACAGGCCGTTGTAATAGACCGCGGTGGCCGACGAGCTCGACGACGTGTCGTCCGAGGCGATCGAATCCGGCGCCGGCTCGACCGCCCGCAGGGTCGCATTGATGCGCGTGTCGGGATCGCCGAGGATGGTGAAATAGACCTGCTGCCCGGGCTCCACCCGCGGCACGTCGGCCTCCGAGATTTCCGCCTTCACCACCATCTTGTCGAGGTTGGCGAGCTTGACGATGGTCGGCGAGGAATTGTTGGCATTGACCGACTGGCCGACTTCCACCGACACCGCCACGACCGTGCCGTCCGACGGCGCGACAATCTTGGTGCGATCGAGATTGAGCTGCGCCGCCTCGACGTTGATCTGCCCCTGCTGGATCTGCGCGTCGATCGCCTGCAGCTGTCCTTCGGCGGTCTGCACCGCCAACTGGGCCGTCTGCAGGTCGGCATCTGAGATCAGTTTCTGCGGGCTGAGCTTTTCCGCCCGGTCCAGCGCGGTTCTCGCCTGGCCCAGATTGGCGGTCTGGATGGTCTTTTGCGCCTCGGTGTTGGCGAGCGCCGCCTGCGCCGCCTTCACCGCGTTCTCCTGGTTCAGCGAGTCGATCTCGGCGATCACGTCGCCGGCCTTCACGTCGTCGCCCAGGGCGACATTGAGCGTCTTGATCCGGCCCGAGACCTCGGCGCCGACGCTGACCAGCGAACTGGCCTGGATCACGCCCGAGGCGAGGACGGTTTCTTCGACATTGCCGCGGGCCACCGGCGTCGTGCGCGGCACCTCATCCTTGGCGGGGGCGCTGAACACCAGCCAGCCCGCGCCGGCTGCGCCGAGCAGGACCACCAGGACAATCCACTTCAACCACCGCTTCATCGCCGCACCTGCAAAGCCCAAATACCCATCGCACCTAAAGTAGAGCGCCGAGATCAAGAAGTCGCATTAGGGCTTGGTAAGGTGGGTGAATTCTTCGCAAGGTGCGTGAGGACGCGCGGGGTTCAGCAACCTGTCAGCTGCCGGAGGCTATGGTCGCTCGTCGCGACCGCACAGCAGCCGATGAGAATGCCGATGCCCCGATACACCGTCACGCTCTACGACTATCGAGCCAAGCCCCCCAGCGTCAGCCTGCCGCAGACGGTCGAAGCGCCCGAACCGATTGCGGCGGCGCGCCGGCTGACCGACGCGCCGCTGGCGCTCGATGGGCGTCCGGTCAACCTGGTGGCCGAGGTGACGCGCTTCGAGGGCAGGGGACTCGCCCAGCGGGTCATGCTGTACCGCAAAATCTAGACGGAGCGGTTGCGGGGTCGGCCGACTCAGGTAGTTTCCCTGCTACCCTGCTGGTTGTGCAGGGGAATTTTTGGGACATACTATGAAAAAGACCTATACCAAGCCTGTGCTTGTCAAAGAGCAGAAGCTCACCTCGATCACCGCCGAGCCGATTTCCAGCAAGGTGACGTGACCTGAGGGGCCGGGGCATCGCTCCGGTCTCCTTTTCCTGGTGACAGCAAGACAACCGGGTTTTCCGATCTGCATCGGTTCTGTTACTCTGCCGTCGTCGCGCCTTGGGGGCGCGCATAGGGAATGATGATGAAAAAGACCTATTCCAAGCCGGCTCTTGTCAAAGAGCAGAAGCTGACCTCCATCACAGCAGCTCCGATTTCGAGCAAAGCTCCGCCTCCGTGATCGCGTCCGGTGTCATCCGGACCCGATAGGCCGTCTTGAGAGGGATGCAGATGAAGAAGACCTACACGAAACCGACGCTGGTCAAGAACCAGAAGCTCGCGGTTATCACTGCTGTTGTCAGCAAACCGGCTGGCTGACGATAAGACTCGGGGTCGCCGATCCCTTGTCGATGACAGCAAAGAAGTGATTGTCCGGACGGGCGCAACTTCTGCTAGTCTGAAGATCTGCACCGTGAGCGTGTAGGTTGGGGGATAACCATGAAGAAGACGTACACGAAGCCGGCTCTGGTCAAAGAGCAGAAACTGGCTGCCATTACGGCTGTGCCGGTTTCCAGCAAAATGCCCCAACAATAGTCTGGTGGATGTGGCGAATTGGACCGGCTCGAGTCGGTCCGATCTGGGCGATTTGGGGATGAAGATGAAGAAGCACTACAGCAAGCCGACGCTGGTCAAGGACCAGAAACTCGTGGCGATCACCGCTGTGAGCAGCAAGCCGTTCTGATTGCGGCGCCGTCTCGTCGCGTAACGACCGCATCGGTACGCGGGGGCGGGGCTCTTTCGTTCGGGTGTGAGTTCGCGGCCGGATCGTGATAGGCTGCCAGAAATCTGCATTGGGGCAGATTGCAGGAGGACTGAACGTGAAGAAGGTCTACGCCAAGCCGACCATCGTCAAAGAGCAGAAGCTTGCAGCGATTTCTGCTGCGACGAGCAAAACTCCGCCGGTGTGATTGCGCGGGGCCGGCTCTCCGGCCCCGACCCTGTTTGTCTTGAATTTCTGGTGCGTGAATGGATGCAGTGTACCGCCTCGGCGACGAAGTTTCGTTCGAACCGGTGGGGGAGGGCGCTGTCATCCTCCTGCTTGGCAGCGGGCAGCTCTATTCGTGCAACGACACCTCGCTCTGTTTCCTCAAGCATCTCGACGGCGTCCGCAACGTCGAAGCCGTGGCGCATCGCATGGCCGATGAGTTCGAGGTCGACGCCGCCACGCTGGCCGACGACCTGCCGGAACTGATCGCCGGGCTGGTTGCTGAAGGCATCATCGTGCATGCCGCGTGAGCCGGCAGAACAGGCCGGCGCCGGGTCCCTCGATCGGCTGGCATTTCGTTTACGGCTGTGGATCGCGGCGCGAACGCTTCCGGCACGTATCGCAGGCCGCGAGTTCTCCCAGATACTGAGCGACGTCTCGGCGGTGCCGCCCCATAGCTGGCCGCGCTTTCCGGTCTCCTACATCGCCCGCTCGGTACGGCGTGCGGCGCGCTGGCCCATCCTGATGCGCAACAATCGGTGCCTGCGCAGCGGATTGGTCGGCTTCGCCGCCTTGCGTCGTTGCGGCTACGAGCCACGCCTGCATTTTTCCGTCGACCCCAAATCCATCGGCCGGCCGAGCCTTTCAGCGCATTGCTGGGTGACGCTGGACGGCGTTGAAGTCATCAATGCCCGCATCCCCGGCCAGGTGCAGATTCATGTGCACGCCGCCCCGGCGGTCGGGCCGGCGGACCCGCACGGAGCCAGAGTTTGATCCAGAAGTTCTTCGACCTGCAGGGCGCCTCGCTGCGGGTCACCGCCATACAGCCGGTGCTGGTGGATTTCTTCGGCCGTATCTTCGCCGGCCGCTCGCGCCCCCTGCCGACCGCTCCGCTGGCCTTCGGACTCACCATCACCTCGGGCGAGCCGCTGGCGATGCCGCAGGGCACCGACCCATTGTATCAGGGGCCGATCCTCGACGAGGGCGAGGCCTGCTTCTGGCAGGCACCGCAGGAACGCGTCCTGGCGTTTCCGGGCGTCATTTCGCTCACCCTGTCCGATACGGCGCGCGAGGCGACCATCATCGTCGCCCCGGGGGCCGAGGAGCGGATCGTCATGACCTGCGGGCAGCTTGCCTTGCAGGCGGCGCTGCTGGCCGCGAACCAGTTTCTCGTCCACGCCGCCGGGCTGACCCTGCCTGATGGTCGCGTGGCGCTGATCTTCGGCCGCAGTGGCGCCGGCAAGACCACTTCGACCCTGGCGCTGGCCGCCGGGGGCCTGGGTCTCTGCTCCGACGATGCCATGGCCTGCAATGTCGGCGCTGACCGGCCGACCGCCTGGGGCATGCCGCGAAACCTCAAGGTGCATCGCCGCACCGCCGAAATGCTGCCCTGGGTGAAACCGCTGCTGAGTGGCGAGTGGAGCGCCGAGGACGAGCGGCCGGTGACCCTCGCGGCGCTGAGGACCACGGTCAGCGTCGAGAGCATCGCCGCGCGCGAGATCGCGGCGGTTCTCGTGCTGGAGCGCAGCGGCGAGACGACGAGCCGCTGCGAGCCGACCAGCAAGGCCGAGGTGCTTGCCCTCGCCGCCGCCGACAACGTGCGTTCCACCAGGGTCGGTGTGCCCAAGGGCGAGCGCGAACTGTTCAGGCGGCTCGGTGACCTGGTGCGAGCCGTGCCCGCCTATCGGCTGTCCGCCGGGTCCGATCCGACCGACCTCACACCGGTCATGCTGGCGGCGCTCAACATCGAAAAGATCGTTGCATGATGATGATCGCCCGGCTCGACACGCTGGTGTGCACCCTGGCCGACCCTGAGGCGCCGGCCGCCACCGTCCCGGCGGAACTGGTCGACCCACTGCTGCAGCTGGCGCGTGACCACAATGTGCTGCCCGTCGTGACGCGCAAGCTCGCTCCCCAGCACAGCACTGCCGCGCTTCGGGAGGCGCAGGGCGAGCTGACCCTGCTGGTCGGCCTGTCGATGCACCTGCGCGGCATCGCCGCCAAGGTCGACCGCCATATCGCCGAGAACGGCCTCGAGGCGGTGATCGTCAAGGGCCCGGTCTTTGCCCGGCAGATCTATCCGGCACCGTCGGATCGACCCTTCACCGATATCGACATCATGGTGGCGCCCTCGGCCCGCGCCCCGATCGGCGACCTGCTGACCGGGCTCGGCTATCGGCTGTTCCTGAAACCGCTGCTCGACCACACCGAACAGAACCAGGAAGAAAAGTGGATCCAGCCCGACATGGATGCACTGCTGATCGAGGTGCATGGCAACCTGGTGCACTACCAGGGCCTGCGCCGGCGCATCAGCTTCGGCTATGCCGAGTTCATGGCCAGCGGCCGGGGTGACGCGAGCGCCGGCCTGCCGCAGTTCTTCGTCGCCGTGGTCCATGCCGCACTGGGTCACAAGTTCCACCAGCTTCGGCTGCTGGTCGACGTGCTGCAGGCCTGGCGCCACCTCTCGCCCGATGAAGTCGCCCTGTTGCCGGAGATGGCGCGCCGGCTGGGCCTCGGGCTCGAGGCGCGCCTCTGCCTCGAATTGATCGCCGAACTGTTCGACGCTCCCGCCGCCCATGCCGCCGGCGGTCGTATCGACGGCGGCAGTGCCAGCGGCTTTGCAACCCGGCTGGTCGATGGCGCCGCGGTGCTCGCCGCCCCCACGGCGTTCTTCTCCAAGGTCCGCCGCCACACCTTCCGTGGCCTGCAGCGCATCGTCCCGCGAGGCGCTGGATGATCCGGAACCTCTCGTTCACTGCCATGCTTCCTGCAGCCGCGACCCTGGTCGATGTGAGGGGCGGCGCGGCGCTGAGCGCGGAAGGCATCCGCCGGCGGGTGGGCGACAAGGCCGCCGAACTGACGGGCCGCGGCCTAAGGCCAGGCGCCCGGGCGGTGGTGGCCGAGCCCAATCCTGTCGACTATCTCGTTGCCATCTTCGCCTGCTGGGAGGTCGGCCTCGTCGCTGTCGCGGTCAATCCCGGCCTCAGGTCTGAAGAGTGCGAGAACGTGCTGCAGGCCACCGGTGCCTCGATCTGGCTCGGCCCGCAGCGGCCGGCCAGCGGCGCTCCGGAGCAGGGGGAGCCGAGGCCGCTGCGCCTCGATGATCCGGCTCTTATCCTGATGACCTCCGGCACCACCGGGAGGCCCAAGGGCATCGTCCATTCGGTGCGCAGCCTGCTTGCCCGCGCCGCTTTGAACAGCGCCGAGATCGGCCCCCATACCCTGCGCGAAAGCCTCTGCGTGCTGCCGGTGTTCTTTGGCCATGGGCTGATCGGCAACGTCCTGACCCCGCTGCTGGCCGGTGGACGGGTACACCTGTGGCCGAGTCCGGCGCTCGGCGAACTCGCCGGCCTCGCCGGCTATCTGACGGCCAACCGCATCAGCTTCATGAGTTCGGTGCCGTCATTCTGGAAGCTGGCGCTGCGCGTCTCGGCGCGTCCCGGCCCGGTGCTGGAGCGCGTCCATGTCGGCTCGGCCCCGCTCTCCATCGAACACTGGCGCGCCATCGCCGAGTGGTGCGGCACGCGCCAGGTGTTCAACATGTTCGGCATGACCGAAACCGCCAACTGGATCGCCGGCGGCAGTCTCGACGAGGCCGAGGCGCGCGACGGCTATGTCGGCCGGCTCTGGGGCGGCAACGTCGCCATCGCCGCCGATGCCGCGGGACGCGGCGAGGTGCTGGTGCAAAGCCCCTCGATGATGCTGGGTTACTGGCAACGCCCCGACCTCGACGAGGCCGCGTTCGTCGATGGCTGGTTCCGCACCGGCGACATCGGCGAGCTGGACCAGGCCGGCAACCTCATCCTCGTCGGCCGCAGCAAATCCGAGATCAACCGCGGCGGCATCAAGATCCAGGCCGAGGAGATCGACATGCTGCTCGAGCGGCATGAGGCGATCGCCGAGGCCTGTGCCTTCGGCATTCCGGATGCCATTGCCGGCGAGGCCGTGGCCGCGGCAATCGTCCTCGCTGACGGAGCATCGTTCGATCCCGAGGCGTTGAAGGCCTGGTGCCGGGCCCGTGTGCGCGACGAGGCCGTGCCCTCGAGGCTGTTCGCGGTGGCGGCGATCCCGCGCAATGATCGCGGCAAGATCGTGCGCGCCGATGTCCGCGCCATGGTCGAACGGCAATGAGCAAGCTGGTCGTCGGTCCGCTTGAAACCGAACGCTTCATCCTCAAGCCCATGGGGCTGATCGAGGCCGTGCGCGTCACCAATAGCTGGCGCCACGATCCGGAGATTCTCACCGGCCTGATGCAGACGTCCAAGCCTCGCTCGCTTGGGCACTGGCTGCTGCGCGGGCCGCTGCCGCGCACTCGCAACCGTTTCGCTTTTGCCATCATCCCCAAGGGTGAGCAGGTGCCCATCGGCGCGCATATGGTGCGGCTGCAAGGCTATCGCTCGGCCTTCGGCACCGTCGCCGTGCATGACCGCACCTGGTGGGGCAGGAACGTTGTGGTCGAGGTGCGAGCCCGCCTGCTGAACCACTTCTTTGCCCATTGCGGCGTCGAGCGCTTCTATGGGGTGGTCGATTCCCGCAACGCCGCGTCGATCTTCAGCTATCGCCGTCTGGGCTTCGACCATGTCGGCACCTGGCATCGCCATAAGCAGAACCCGGTGACCGGCGAGATTATCGACTTCGTCAACTTCGAGCTGTTCCGCGACCAGTGGATGCGCGGCCCGTTCTGGCAGGCGCCGGTCGAGCCGCAATGAGCCGTTCGCCGCGTCGTCGGCAAGATGCGCCCGGCCGCGCTGCGATCCGCCGGCCCGACGCCGTCTGCACTCGCAGATTGCGTCAGGCCGGACACCTCGCCCTAGACCTGGCTCAGCCCGTATTCGAGGTCCTTGATCAGGTCATCGGCGTCCTCGAGCCCCACCGAAAGCCGCAGCAGGCCCGGGGTGATGCCCGATTCCAGCCGAACCTCCTCGGTGAACCGGGCATGGGTGGTGGTGCCCGGATGGGTGATCAGCGATTTGGCATCTCCGAGGTTGTTGGAGATCAGGATCACCGCCAGCGAGTCCGACAGCGTGAACGCCGCCTCGCGCCCACCCTTGACCTCGAACGCCACCAGCGTCGAACCGCTCTTCATCTGCCGCTTGGCCAGTTCGTATTGCGGGTGCGAGGGGTGGAACGGGTAGGAGACGCGCTCGATCTTGGGGTGCCCGGCGAGGAAGTCGGCCACCTTAGTCGCGCCCTCGGTCATCTGCCTGACGCGGATCGGCAGCGTCTCGATGCCCTTGAGCAGCACCCACGCATTGAACGGCGACAATGACGGCCCGGTCTGGCGCAACAGGGTGTGTACATCACCCTCGATCAGTTCCTTCGACCCCAGAACGATACCGCCCAGTGCCCGGCCCTGGCCGTCGATATGCTTGGTCGCCGAATAGGTGACGAGGTCCGCGCCCAGCTGCAACGGCTTCTGGAACAGCGCGGTGGCGAACACGTTGTCGACGATCAGCTTGGCGCCATGCGCCTTGGCGATCTTCGCCACGGCCGCGATGTCGACCAGTTCCAGCGTCGGGTTGGTCGGCGTCTCGATGAAGATCACCTTGGTGTTCTCTCGCATCGCCCGGGCGAAGTTCTCGGGGTCGCGCCCGTCGACCAGCGTGGAGTTGACGCCGAAGCGCGGCATCAGGTCCTCGACGACATAGCGACACCCGCCGAATAGCGCGCGCGCCGCCACGATGTGGTCGCCGGCCCGCACCTGGCTCATCACTGCGTTGGTGACTGCCGACATGCCGGTGGCGAAGGCCCGCGCGGCTTCCGCGCCTTCGAGCAGCGCCATCCGGTCCTGGAACATGTCCATCGTCGGGTTGGCGAAGCGCGAGTAATTATGGGCCGGTTTGTTGATCTTGTTGAGGAACAGGTCCTCGGCATATTGCGAGCTCGGGTAGGAGTAGCCCGAGTTCATGAAGATCGCTTCCGAGGTCTCTTTGAACTGGCTTCGCTGCGTGCCGCCATGCACGACCTGGGTGGCGGGGGAGCGGTTTTTCTCGTCGTTCAGCGGATTCTTCGACTTCGACATCTCTAGCCTCGAAAACAACAAAGCCGGCACGCGTTCTGGCGGCCGGCTCAACGGGTCTCTTTAGCGACTTGTTTTAGGTGGCTGCAATCAGACCGGCCAAATCACCACCATGCGCCCGGAGCGCTTTCAGGAAAAGTTGTGAGACTTTTCCGGTTCGAAAGCGCGACCACTTCGGAGACCGGAGCATTTCGCCGTTTCAACGAAACGGCGAAAGCTTGGCGTCACCGCAAAGGCGCATAGCGTGGATATACGACCCATGCCGTCTTGGCGTCAACGCCTCAGGTTGCTAGGGGAGGTGGTTAGGGCGCCTTCAGGAAAGCTGCAGACTTCCTGTCGCCGACGCGCGAAAGGTCAAAGCTCTGGAGCGCCTCGCCGAAACGGCAGCGCGTTCCGGGTTGCGGGGTAGGTCATTGGATAGCGAGCTTTGGGCCAAGGGCGTGTTCCCCGCCCGTTTCATCGAGCGGCTGGCCGCGCGCGGCAATATCGTCAGCGATCGTCCCTTCGATGCCGACCAGGTGCAGCCGGCCAGCCTCGATCTGAGGTTGGGCAAGGTCGCCTATCGCATCCGCTCGAGCTTCCTGCCCGGGCCGGAGCATACCGTGGCCGAGCGCATCGAAACGCTGAAGCTGCATGAGCTCGACCTGACCGGCAGCGCCGTGCTCGAGCGCGGCTGTGTCTACCTGGTGCCGCTGCAGGAAGGCCTGAACCTGCCCGATCCGGTATCGGCCGGCGCCAACCCCAAGAGCTCCACCGGGCGGCTCGATGTCTTCACCCGCGTCATCGGCGACCACGCCCGCGGCTTCGACACGGTGCCCTCCGGCTACAAGGGGCCGCTTTACCTCGAGATCAGCCCGCGCACCTTCCCGGTGCGCGTTCGCACCGGCTCGCGCCTCAGCCAGATGCGCTTCCGGGTCGGCGACAGCCGGCTGAGCCTGTTCGAACACAAGTCGCTGCACAATGTCGAAACCCTGGTGTTCGACGCCAACGCCGAGGTCGGCGAGGGCGTGCTGCTGTCGATCGATCTGAAGGGCGCCGACCGGAACGGGTTGATCGGCTTCCGTTCGAAGCGCCATACCCCCGTCATCGACATGGACATCAAGGATAATCTCGATGTCCTCGACTACTGGGAGCCGCTGATCAACCGCGGCGCCGATGAGTTCATCCTCGATCCCGACGAGTTCTACATCCTGGTGTCCCGCGAAAGCGTGCACGTCCCGCCGGCCTATGCGGCCGAAATGGTGCCGTTCGATCCGCTGGTCGGCGAGTTCCGCGTTCACTATGCCGGCTTCTTCGACCCCGGCTTCGGCCACTCCGCCGCCGGCGGCACCGGCAGCCGTGCGGTGCTCGAAGTGCGCAGCCGCGAGGTGCCGTTCCTGCTCGGCCACGGCCAGACCATCGGCCGGCTGATCTACGAGCGGCTGGCCGAAGCCCCCGACCGGCTTTACGGCACCGGGCTCGGTTCGAACTACCAGGCGCAGACGCTGAAGCTCAGCAAGCACTTCAAGCCGTTTGCGCTTTAGCTTCGGCGCATCGGTTCGCCCGCGGGCAGCTCGACATCGTCGATGAAGCAGTAGCGCCAGTTCTCGCCGATTTCGTACGACTGGATCACCGGGTGGCCGGTCGCATGAAAGTGCCGGCGCGCATGGCGGTTCGGCGATTCGTCGCAGCAGCCGACCTGGCCGCAGACGAGACACACCCGCAGATGCACCCACCCGTCGCCGCGCGCCACGCACTCGGGGCAGGTGTCGGTCGAGTTCGGCTCGACGTCGCTGATCAGCGCGCCATGGCTGCAGCCTTCACCCATCGCCATGGGTCTTCTCCGGTGTCGCTGGGCGGCCCAGCCGCAATGGCAACACGATGCGGAACTCGGTCCGCCCGGGGCGGGAGCTGAAGCTGATGCGCCCGCGGTGCCGGTTCACCACGATGTTGTGCGCGATGTGAAGGCCGAGGCCGGTGCCGACGCCCTGTGCCTTGGTGGTGAAGAACGGCTCGAAGATCCGCCGCCCCACGTCCTCGGGGATGCCCGGCCCGCTGTCGGCGATCAGTACCTCGACCTCATCGCCCAGTCGCCTGGCGCCGACTTCCAGCCGGCCCGTCCCATCCATCGCCTGCACGGCGTTGTCGATCAGGTTGGTCCACACCTGGTTCAGCTCGCCGGCATAGGCCTCGATCCGGGGCAGAGCCGGCTCGTACAGTCGGGTCACCGTTACCCCGTGCTTCAGCTTGTGATTGAGGATCATCAGCGTGTCGTCGAGGCTCATGGCGATATCGACATCCTGCACCGGCGCCTGGTCGAGATAGGCATAGGCCTTCACCGACCTGACGATGCCGGAGATCGCCTTGGAGGCGACCTCGATCTCTTCCATCAGCTGCTGCGCCGCCAGCCCGCGCCCCAGCCAGTGCAGCACCGGGGTGACATGCGCTGCGGCAAAGCTGGCCAGTACCGGCTCCAGCCGTTCGACCGACCAGCCATAGGCGGCCATCGCCGGGGCGATTTCCCAGGGATCGGCGATTCCGAGCCCTTCGAGCCGCTGGCTCAGCCGCGACTCGATCCGTCGCGCCTCGGCGTCGGAGCAGCGCGTTGCCCGGCAATCGGCGATGCTGCGCTCCAGTTCCGCCAGCCCCTGCCGCTCCTCGGGTGTCATCTCCAGCATGCTGAGTTCGACCGTCCGGCGGCGCCACTCCTCGAACGCTTCACTGAGATATCCGGTCGAGCGCTGGATCGCGGCGGCGGGATTGTTGAGCTCATGCGCGAGCCCCGCCGCCAACGTTCCAAGCGCCGCCAGCTTGTCGGCCTGCACCAGCGAGGCCTCGGTGCTCCTGAGGCGCGAGGTCACGGTGCGCAGCAGCGTCGCCGCCGCCTCCGGTCGCCGTGCCAGCAACTGGCGGAATGCTTCCGAGCCGATGGCCAGCACCTGGCTCGGCTCGGTGGCTCGCACCGATGCGGTGCGAGGCGCCTGTTCGAGGAGGGACATCTCGCCGAGGAACTCCCCGGGCCCGCGCGTTGCCAGCGTCACCTCGTGCTCGCCGTCCCGCTTGGTCACCTCCACTGCGCCAGCAAGGATAATGTAGAGCGTACCGCCTTGCTCGCCCTCGCGGATGAACACCTCGCCGGGGCTGAGCCCGACCCGCCGGCCGGCATGCCAGAGCTCGCTCGCTTCGGCCTCGCTCAGTTCGGCAAACATCGGCACCTGGCGGATCAGGTCGGTGCTCTGCCGAGCGTCGGCTGCAACTGCGGACATGGCTCAGCCACCTGATGCCGGCGGCGGCCGTTGCGCGGGAGCCGGGCCGCGCAGGTGCTGGTGCACGAAGGTCACTGCCATCGCCCCCTCGCCGACCGCCGAAGCGATCCGCTTGGTCGATTGCCGCCGCACGTCGCCGGCCACGAAGATCCCGGGCACGCTGGTTTCCAGCCAGAACGGCTCGCGCTCGAGCGTCCAGCCGTCTGGCCGGCGGCCGGGCTCGCGTACCAGATCCGGTCCCGACAGAATGAAGCCTTGGGCGTCGAGCTGCAGCTTGCCCTTGAGCCAGTCGGTGCGTGGTGAAGCGCCGATGAACACGAAGGCCGCCCGCGCCGGCACCTGGGTCACCGCACCGGTCGCATTGTCGAGCACCGCCGCCGCCTCGAGGCTTTCCTCGCCGAGCAGTGCATTGATCGAGGCGCCGGTCTGCACGGCGACGTTCTCGGTCTCCTCGATCCGTTCGATCAGGTATTGCGACATGCTGTCGGCAAGCGATTTTCCCCGTACCAGCACCGTGACCGACCTGGCATAGCGTGCCAGGTGCAGTGCCGCTTGCCCCGCCGAGTTGCCGGCACCCACCACGAGCACATCCTGTCCGGCAGTGCCCATCGCCTCGGTCATCGCCGCACCATAATAGAGCCCGGCGCCCGAGAGCCGCTCCGCGCCCGGTACCTCCAGCAGCCGGTACGAGACGCCGGTCGCGATCAGCAGCGCCTGTGCGGCGACCGTGTTGCCATTGCTCAGCGTTACGAGGTGATAGCCGTCCTGCGTTTCGAGACGCACGGCTTCGACCGGCGTCAGGATCTCGGCGCCGAACCGCCGCGCCTGCTGCACGCCGCGCCGCGTCAGGTCGGCCCCGCTGAGCCCCACCGGGAAGCCGAGGTAATTCTCGATGCGCGAACTGGTGCCGGCCTGTCCCCCGGGCGCCTCGCGCTCGACCAGGAGCGTCCTCAGACCCTCCGATGCACCGTACACCGCCGCTGCCAGCCCGGCCGGCCCGGTGCCGACGACCAGCAGGTCATAGGTCTCGGCCGTCGCACGGGTGTGCAGCCCCAGCCGTTCGGCCAGCGCGGCGATCGTCGGGCGCGACAGCGCCGTCCCGTCGGCGAGGATCACCAGCGGCAGCGGCTCGGCCGCCGCACCTGCCAGCCCGCGCAGCGTTTCCGCTTCGGCATCGGTCTCGATGTCGAGCCAGCGATAGGGCACCAGGTTCCTCGCCAGGAAATCGCGCACCCGATGGCCGTCGGCCAGCCAGCGGTGCCCGATCACCCGCACCCCCTCGAACACCGGCTGGTAGCTGGCGCGCCAGTCGTCGAGCAGGTCGTCGAGCACCGGATAGAGCTGCTCCTCGGGCGGGTGCCAGGGTTTCATCAGGTAGTGGTCGAGCCGCACCTCGTTGATCGCCCGGATCGCCGCGTCGGTATCGGCATAGGCGGTCAGCAGCACCCGGCGAGCTTCCGGGTAGAGCTCCATCGCGCGGCTCAGAAACGTCACGCCGTTCATTTCCGGCATCCGCTGATCCACCACGAACAGCGCCACGATGCGCCCGGCGAGCTTGAGGTCCTTGAGCACCTCCAGCGCCTCGGCTCCCGAAGCGGCGCGCTCCACGTCGTATGCGGCTGCGTAGTGGCGCCTGAGGTCACGCGCCACCGCGGCGAGAACCGAAGGCTCGTCATCCACGGCAAGGATCACCGGCTTGTCCATGGCTAGGCCTGCAGCACCGGAGCGGGCGTCGCGGGCGGCGGCGATGGCAGCCGGAATTCATCGCGCAGGCTTGCGGCCTCTTCGCGGGCTGTCGCGGCGGCGGTGCCGTCGCCCTGCGCATCGGCGACGTCGCCGAGCACGATCAAGGCATTGGCGAGATAAGGCTTGAGCGCCATCCGGCGGAAATAGGCGATGGCGGCGGCGATGGCGTCCCGTGCCTCGCCGGCCCGGTCCAGCCGCATGAGGGCGCGTGCGAATGGCATGGCGAGCGCCGCGACCACGAAATCGTCATCGGTCGATCGCGCGCTCTCGATGGCGCTGCGCAACTGCTCGACCGAGCCCGTCGTGCCTTTCTCGAATTCGGCTTCGGCCACCCCGGCACGGATCAGGTTGATGTAGTAGTCCATGCCCACGGCATCGGCGAGCTTCAACGACCGGCGGAACTGCGCCAGCGCATCGTCGATGTTGCGCCGGTCGAGTTCGCCGCGGCCGACCCCGAAATAACCGGCGCAGGCGCATTCGAGGCCATTGGCCGACATCGCCAGGTCGGCGCCCAGATGCGCGTGTTCGAGACCCTTCTCGATGTCGCCCATGTCGTAATAGGCCATGCTGGCGCCGATATGCACGTCGGCCTGCTTCACCGGCGAGCTGATCGTCGAGATCATGCCCAGCGCTTCGTCGATCAGCCCGTTGGCCTGGTCGAATTGCCCCAGCCGCGCCAGCGCCATGGCCCGGTAGGTGAGTGCGTGGCCGAGGATGTCGGGAGCATCCTGTTTGCGCGCCATTTCGATCACCTCGGCGAGCTTTTCCTCGCCGGAGCGGGCATCTCGCTCGACCAGCGACCACGTCGCGATGAACAGTGGGAGCAGCAGCACCTGGTCGTCGCCGATTTCGGTGGCCAGCCCCTGGGCCTCCTTGAGATAGGGGAAGCCGCGCGACGGGAAGCCCGTCACCATATGCACGTTGCCCATCCACGACAGCGCCAGCCCCAGCCGTCGCTTGTCGCCGAGCTCACGGGCGATCTGTACCGCACGCTCGACCTGCGGCAACAGGCCATCATACTGGCCGCGCCGGTTGCGCACCCAGGCCCACTCGAGAATGGCGTCGATGATGTCGGCAGCGCTGGCGTCCGGCATCCGGTCGAGCGTCGCGAGAATCCGCTCGCGATGCACCAGTTCCTCGCGCACCGCATAGACGCGCCGGGCGTTCTCGGCCGCGATCCGCGCGTATTGCAGCGTCCGCGGCAGGTCGCCGGCTTCCTCGAAATGGTGCGCCAGCATGGCGGCGAACTCGTCGCGGCGCTCGGCGAACAACGCCTCCAGCGCCTCGCCGCAGCGGGCGTGCAGGTCCTTGCGGCGCGAGCGCAGCAGCAGGCCATAGGCTGCCTCGCAGGTCAGGGCATGCTTGAAGATATACTCGCGTTCGGGTTCGCGCGCCTTCTCGCGCACCAGTTGCTCGTAGCTGAGCGTCGCCAGGTGCGGCTCGACATGCTCGATCCGCTCCGTCGCCGGCGCCTCCCGGCAGATCGTTTCCAGCACCCGATGCTGGAACACCCGGCCGATGACCGCGGCGGTCTGCGCCACGCGCTTGGTCGAATCCGGCAGCCGGTCGATCCGCGCGCTCAGCACCCCGGCCAGCGTATCGGGGATCGTCGCCTCGAGGATCGCCCGCGTCGCCCGCCAATGCACCCCATCGCGCACCACCTGGCCGCCATCGATCAGCGAGCGCAGCACCTCCTCGAGATAGAACGGGTTGCCTTCCGAGCGTTCGAGAATCTGCTGGCGGATCGACTCGGGCAGTTCCTCGATATGCAGCAGGTTGCTCAGCAGTTCCCCCGATGCTGCGGCACCGAGCGGCTCGAGTTCGATCTTGTCAAAGCTGCTGCCCAGGCTCGCCTGCAGGCGATCGACCAGTTGCCAGCTCGCGGCTTTCCGGTCCGGCCGCAGGATCAGCACCAGCGTGATCGGCTCGAAGGCTGCCAGCGTCGCGACCTGCGCGATGAGTTCCAGCGTGGCGCTGTCTGACCAATGCAGGTCGTCCATCACCATGACATAGGGCACCACGCCGCCCCCTGCATGCATCACCGCCTTGATGGCGTTGACGATCGCCGCGGCCACTCCGTTGACCACCGCCTCACCCGACATGGCGCTCAATGCAATGCGGCTCGCCTCTCCTTCGACCGCGATCATCGTCTCGTAGAACGGCACGTCGGTGGGTTTGAGCCCCAGCCGGGCCACCCAGGCGGCGATCTTGTCGCGCACCACCGGTGCCGCGTCCATGTCGTCGGCCCCGACGATGAGGCGTCCCAACTGGCGCCAGGGATAATAGGGGATCGATTGTCCGTAGGAGATGGCGCGGCTCTCGCGCCAGATCGGGCGCGGCTCGGGCAGGGCGTCGCGCAGCTGTTTCAGTTCGGCGATGAGCCGTGATTTGCCCATTCCGGCCTCGCCGATCACCGCCACCACCGACCCGGTTCCCTTGCCGAGTTCGCTGAGGCGGTCGCGCATCAGCCCGATTTCGCGCGCGCGGCCCACCAGCGGCGACGTCAGGCCCTCGAGCCCACGCGTTGCTCCAGGCGTCGCCCTGACGCCGGCGACCTCGTAGGAGTCGACCGGTTCGGCCTTGCCCTTCATCTCGATCCGGCCGCGCGGGCGAAAGTCGAACAGGGCGTGCACCAGCTTGTGGGTGTCGGCGCTGATCAGCACCGTGCCCGGCTCGGCCGCCGATTGCAGCCGCGCCGCTACGTTGGCCGCGTCGCCCAGCGCGGTGTACTCGGTACGGATCGCGTCGCCGACGAATGCCAGCACCGCGATGCCGGTGTTGATCCCGACGCGCAGGTCGAAATCGACGCCGTGCTGCTGCTTGATCCCGGCGGCGTAGCGCATCGCCGCTTCCTGCATTTCCAGCCCGGCGCGCACCGCCCGCTCCGCATCGTCCTCATGCGCGATCGGCGCCCCGAACAGGGCCAGCACCGCATCGCCCATCAACCGCGAGACCGTGCCGCCATAATGCGAGACGGCCGCATTCATGAAGGCGAAGGCGCCATTCATGATGCCTGCCCAGTCCTCGGGGTCCATCTGCTCGGCAATGGTGGTGGAGCGGGCGACGTCGGCGAACAGCACCGTAGCAAAACGCCGCTCCCCCTCGACGGGGCGCGGCGGCTCGAGTGCATTACCGCAATTGGCGCAGAATCTTGCCGAGTCCGGGTTGCTGAAACCGCACTTCGAACATGTCTGCATCGCCATCTCTCGATGGACCCGCCGATCGGACGTAAGCCGGCCGGCTGCAAGTCCTGCTGCAGCTTACTGTTCGGCAGCGACTCAAACAAGCGTTGCTCGCGCGAACGTTGTCGGTCAGATGCCGAGGCGTTGTGCGAGCATTGGTCGCAATTGACAAGCTTGTGTGTCGATGTGATCATCAAGTTCTAAGTGCCGGTGCCTAAAGCAAATATGGCTCCGATTCTAGCTGGCCTGTGACCATCCGGGCCATGTTTGCTCTGTAGCGATGCGCCACGCATGGCTGAAGACGAGCAGAACCCCTGCTGCGCCCGACGTCTGTTTTGCGCCGCTTTAGGCGCCGACTGCCTCATCGTCTGCCCTCTGGAGGAGGAGTGGGATGGTCGTAGCAGTCGTTCTCGTCCTGATCGTCGTCGGCTCGGTGGTGTTCCACTTCCTGAGCCCCTGGTGGTGGACGCCGATCGCCTCCAACTGGGGCTATATCGACAACACCATCATCATCACTTTCTGGATCACCGGCGCCGTGTTCGCCGCCGTGGTGCTGTTCGTCGCCTATTGCGTCTGGCGCTTCCGGCACAAGGAGGGGCAGAAGGCCGACTACGAACCCGAGAACCGGCGGCTCGAGAGCTGGCTGATGGGGCTGACCGCCGTCGGCGTCGCCGCCATGCTGATCCCCGGGCTGTTCGTGTGGGGCCAGTTCATCAACGTGCCCGCCGAGGCCACCGAAGCCGAAGTCATGGGCGCGCAATGGCAATGGGCCTATCGGCTCCCTGGCGCTGACGGCAAGCTTGGCCTCACCGACACCCGCCTCGTCGCCCCCGACAATCCCTACGGCATCAAGCCCGACGATCCCAACGGCCACGACGACGTGCTGATCGAGGCCGATTATCTGCATCTGCCCGTCGGCAAGCCGGTGAAGATGCTGCTGCGCTCGGTCGATACGCTGCACGATTTCTATGTCGCCGAGTTCCGCTCCAAGATGGACATGATCCCCGGCGCGGTCACTTATTTCTGGTTCACGCCCACCCGAACCGGTCAGTTCGAAGTGCTCTGCGCCGAGCTCTGCGGCACCGGACACCCCTATATGCGCGGCGGTGTCGTGATCGACACCCAAGCCGATTACGACGCCTGGCTCGCCGGCCAGCAGACCTACGCCCAACTCTACGCCCCGGAGGTACTCAAGACGGCCAATCTCGATTGAGGCCGCCGGACTTCCGGGCGCGATTTCGCATCAGGCTAAGTGCGAGGAGGCACTCTGATGGTCGACGCCACCCACGGGCCAGATGCCCACGCCGCCGAGTTTGCGGATGCCGAACTGTACCATCCGCGCAGCTGGTGGACCCGCTACGTCTTCTCGCAGGACGCCAAGGTCATCGCCATCCAGTACGCCAGTACGGCACTGGCCATCGGCCTGCTGGCGCTGGTGCTCAGCTGGCTGATGCGCATGCAGCTGGCATTCCCCGGCTTCCTCACCTTCATCGATGCCGCGGCCTATTACCAGTTCATCACCATGCACGGCATGATCATGGTGATCTACCTGATCACCGCGCTGTTCCTAGGCGGCTTCGGCAACTACCTGATCCCGCTGATGCTGGGGGCGAGGGACATGGTGTTCCCCTACGTCAACATGCTCAGCTACTGGACCTACCTGCTTGCCGTGCTGGTGCTGGTGGCCAGCTGGTTCGTGCCCGGCGGCCCCACCGGCGCCGGCTGGACCCTCTACCCGCCCCAGGCCATCCTCTCCAACACCCCGGGGCAGGAGGGCGGCATCGTCCTGATGCTGGTGTCGCTGATCCTGTTCGTCATCGGCTTCACCATGGGCGGGCTCAACTATGTCGTCACCGTGCTGCAGGGGCGGACCCGCGGCATGACGCTGATGCGGATGCCGCTTACCGTCTGGGGCATCTTCATCGCCACCGTCATGGCCATGCTGGCCTTCCCGGCGCTGTTCGTTGCCTGCGTCATGATGCTGTTCGACAAGCTGCTGGGCACCAGCTTCTTCATGCCGGCGGTGGTCGAGATGGGCAATCTGCTGCCGCATGAGGGCGGCAGCCCGATCCTGTTTCAGCACCTGTTCTGGTTCTTCGGTCACCCCGAGGTCTACATCGTGGCGCTGCCGGCCTTCGGCATCGTCTCCGACCTGATCAGCACGCACGCCAGAAAAAACATCTTCGGCTACCGCATGATGGTCTGGGCCATCGTCATCATCGGCGCGCTGAGCTTCGTGGTCTGGGCCCACCACATGTATGTGAGCGGCATGAACCCTTATTTCGGGTTCTTCTTCGCTATCACCACGCTGATCATCGCGGTGCCGACGGCGATCAAGGTCTATAACTGGGTGCTCACGCTGTGGCGCGGCGACATCCACTTGAACCCGCCGATGCTGTTCGCGCTCGCCTTCATCGTCACCTTCGTCAATGGCGGGCTCACCGGGCTGTTCCTCGGCAATGTGGTGGTCGACGTGCCGTTGTCCGACACCATGTTCGTGGTGGCGCATTTCCACATGGTGATGGGGGTGGCGCCGATCCTCGTGATCTTCGGCGCCATCTATCACTGGTACCCCAAGATCACCGGGCGCATGCTCGACAACAGGCTGGCCCAGCTGCATTTCTGGGTCACCTTCCTCGGCGCCTACCTGATCTTCTTTCCCATGCACTATCTCGGCATCATGGGGGTGCCGCGGCGCTATTTCGAATCCGGCGACATCTCGTTCCAGCCGCCTTCGGCGCATGATCTCAACATTTTCATCACGGTGATGGCGCTGATCGTCGGCGCCGCCCAACTGGTCTTCGTTTTCAACCTCATCTGGTCGATCCGCCACGGCAAGCCGGCCGGCGGCAACCCGTGGCGGGCCACCACGCTCGAGTGGCAGACGCCCGAAACACCGCCCGCGCATGGCAATTTCGGCCGCGACCTGCCGGTGGTCTATCGCTGGGCCTATGACTACAGCGTGCCCGGGGCGGCAGAGGATTTCATCCCGCAGAACCAGCCCGGCCCGAACCCGCCGCACGAGGCTCCCGCGATGCCGGGAGGCGCCACGTCATGAGTGTCGTGGTGATGTTCTTTGCCATCATCGCGGCCCTCGCCGGCTGGTGGCTGGCGCGCCAGCGGCTAACCGTCAAACCGTGGCTGGAGCAGGGGGTGATCGAGGGTGTCCCCGATTTCGGCGCGTCGCGCGATCCTGCCAAGCGGGTGGGTCTCGGCTTTTTGCTGGCCGTGGTCGGCTCGCTCTTCGCCCTGCTGACCGGCGCTTATTTCATGCGCCGCGAGCTCGGCGATTGGCAGCCGCTGCCGGTGCCGCCCATCCTTTGGTTCAACACCGCGATGCTGCTGCTCTCGAGCATCGCGCTCGAATGGGCCCAGCGGGCGGTGCGCCGGGGCAGCCGGACCCAGCTCCGTCTCGGCCTCGCCGCGGCGGCCGTCTTCGCCGTCACCTTCCTCGCCGGCCAGTTGCTCGCCTGGGGCGAGCTCGCGGCATCGGGCTACGTCGTCGACGGCAATCCCTCCAACAGCTTCTTCTACCTGGTGACGGGCCTGCATGGCCTGCACATTCTCGGTGGCCTCGCGGCGCTGGGCTGGGCGAGCGTCAAGGCCTGGGGCAGGGGTGGCGTGGAGAGCGTCCGGCTCAATGTCGAACTCTGTGCCACCTACTGGCTGTTCATGCTGTTCGTCTGGATGGTGCTGTTCAGCCTGCTGGCCGGTTGGGCCAGCGATTTCGTCGCATTCTGTCAGCAGCTGCTGAGCTGAAGGGGAGCCCATGATGTCCGACCCCGCCGTGACTCACACCGACCCGCAGCCCGGCCTCACCGGGTTCGTCTCCGACTGGTCGTCCGACAAGACCGCCTTCAAGACCGCCTCCTGGGGCAAGGCGATGATCTGGATCTTCCTGCTCTCGGACACTTTCATCTTCAGCTGCTTCCTCATCGCCTACATGACGGCGCGCATGTCGACGTCCGAGGCCTGGCCGAACCCCTCGGAGGTGTTCGCCCTCGAGATCGGCGGCGTGCATATGCCGCTGATCCTCATTGCCATCATGACCTTCGTGTTGATCTCATCGAGCGGCACCATGGCGATGGCGGTGAACTTCGGCTACCGCCGCGACCGGGTGAAGACCACTGTGCTGATGCTGCTGACGGCGGTGCTGGGCGCCACTTTCGTCGGCATGCAGGCCTTCGAGTGGACCAAACTCATCTCCGAGGGCGTCCGCCCGTGGGAAAACCCCTGGGGCGCGCCGCAGTTCGGCTCGGTGTTCTTCATGATCACCGGCTTCCACGGCACCCACGTCACCATCGGGGTGATCTTTCTCCTCCTGATGGCCCGCAAGGTCTGGCGCGGCGATTTCGACACCGGCAAGAAGGGCTTTTTCACCTCCCGCAAAGGGCGCTGGGAGATCGTCGAGATCACCGGCCTCTACTGGCACTTCGTCGACCTGGTGTGGGTCTTCATCTTCGCGCTGTTCTACCTGTGGTGAGGAAGCAATCATGGCTGAAGCACACATGAGCCCGCAAACCCTCGCACCAGCTGCGCATGCCGAAGGACAGCAGCACCCGATCCGGCTCTACCTGATCGTCTGGTTCTGGCTGTTCGTGCTCAGCGCCTGCTCCTATGCGGTCGACCTGCTGCAGTTCCAGGGCTACCTGCGCTGGGGCCTGATTCTCATGCTGATGCTGGGCAAGGCCGGGCTGATCATCGCGGTGTTCATGCACATGGCATGGGAACGCCTGGCGCTCAGCTACGCCATCCTGGTGCCGCCGGTGCTGGTGCTGATCTTCGTCGTGATCATGGCGTTCGAGGCGGACTACACCTTCTTCACGCGCATGGAGTTCTTCGGCGCGAGCCCTGCGGTGCCCGCGCCGGTGGTTCACTGAAGCTGGCCGCTATTGCGGCGCGGCCGGCTTGAAATCGGGTGAGAACGTCGCGAGGTAAGCGATGACGTTCGCCACGTCCTCGGGCTTGCCGAGCCCCATGAAGGTCATCTTGGTGCCTTTGACGAAGGCGCCCGGCTTGGGCAGGAACTGCCCCAGCGTCTCAGGCGTCCAGACAAGTCCGCCGGCCCCGGCATCCTTCATCGCCTGCGAGTAGTTGAAGCCGGCATAAGTCCCTGCGGTCCGCCCCAGCACCCCGCTGAGCACCGGCCCGACGCGGTTTGTGGCGCCGTCGCCGATGGCGTGGCAGCCCATGCATTTCTTGAACACCGTCGCACCCAACGTGGCATCGCCACCCTGCGCCAACGCCATACCGCCGCTCAGCATGAGAACGGCAATTGCAATCGCAGTCCGAACCATCTCACGACCTCCCTGGCTGACCAGGCACGCCGAAACCAGCTCCGGTGCGTCCGGGTCAGCGGCGCGAGTATAGCGCAAGTGGAGGCGACGGGGTCGGCCTTTCGTGCTCAATTTTGAACACGGCCGCCGACGGCTTGGCCCTAGAAGTACCTGGCGTTGCCGAACTCGAACATTCTGCCGTGGAAGTCCAGCAGCTTGCCCGCGAGATAAAGTTGATGACTGACGTTGTGGTCAGAGGTGGCGGTCACGCGGATCCGTTTGGCCCCGAGGGCCTTTTCGGCTTGCCTCGCCCCGATCAGGTCGCGTTCGTTGGAGCCGTGGATCAGCAGGACCTGTCCTGGATGCCCGGCATAACAGCCGCAGATCGGATCGAAGGTCTGGAAGTTCTGTCCGCGCTGCAGCCGATAGATCGGCCAGGCGAATACCCCGCCCAACGCGATCGAGCGGTGCGCCCCGCCCAGCAAGCCCGCGCGGATGGCCGGCAGCCCGCCACTGCTGGTGCCATAGCAGATCAGGCGCCGGTACGAGGAAAACTGCAGGTCCTCGGCGAGGCGGCGCTGCAGCGACAGCATGCTGGAGGCATAGCCGGCGATACCGTCATAATAGTGGTTGTTGGAACGATCGCAGAGAATGGCGACGTCAAACAGTTCTGACGGCAGGTATTGCAGGTACAGCGACCAGCTCATGTTGGGGCGCTGCGCCCGCCCGCAGAATGTCACGATCAGCGTCTTCTGCTCGCGCTGCCCGTCGCCGCGATAGAACGCCACATCCGGCGCCAGGTCGTGACGCTCGTAGGTCTGGGCAGGTTGCCGCTGCAGTTCCTTGAGGATGTACGATCCTCGCCACGCCGCGGCGTGACCGGTGAGGTCGTGCAGCGCCGGCAACAGCGCCACAAGTTGTCGCGGCGTCAGCTGGTCCTCGAGCTCGAAGGTCGTCTTTCTCGCCGCCGACACCGAGGTGGCCGCGCGCAGGGCGGCAATGTAATCCTCAGGCGTCGGCAGTTTGCTTCGCCATCAAGGTGGCCACGACGTCGGATAATCTGCCGGCACTGGCAAGATCGGCGGTATCGAGCACCACACCGCTGCGCTTTTCGATCTCGACGCCCCACTCGACGAGGTCGAGACTGTCGAGCTCGAGTTCCTCCAGCCGCACATCGCCGTCGGGCACCTGCAGGCGCTCCGACACGGCCGGGTTGTTGAACGACCTGGCTGTCTCATGCCGGGCGTCGACGATCATCGCTCGTGCTTCGGCCGCAGTCACCGTGTCACCTCCAGTTCGAATCTCGCAGACCTTGAATCCGTCCACGCCGGCGCCGTGCACCTGGCTTGGCCCGCCCCAATAGGTAGCTGCTTGCCGCAGCACGAGCAATCTGGCGAGCAAGATTGATGAAGCGGGGGGGCTCGCCGGCCCGTGACAGTCGATTTCCCCATGATTACAGTATCGACAACCGACGCGCGGAGGGACGATGCCGGATCAATCGAGTTTCTTGTCCCGTCTGGCGGCCCATGGCGACGCTGTCGCTGTCGTGACGGACGGGCTGGCATTCGGCTATGGCGAACTCGTGCGCCGGGTGGAAGCCCGCGTTGCCGGGTTGCAGAGCCGGGGTGTCGGTTCGGGTAGCGTCGTGGGGCTCGAGCTTGCTGATGAGGTCGAACACCTGATCGCGTCGCTGGCCCTGATTGCGGTGGGCGCTCGCCATGTGACCCGCCCCACCCATGACCCGGCCGAGGCGAAACGAGCTCTGTCCGAACGGGTCCGGGCAACTCATGTTCTCACTGTCGACGGGGTGGCCGCGCGGGACGGCGTTCCATCTGAAGCGTCGGGGGCAGAGGGAATAGTGTACCTCAAGACCTCAGGCACCACGGGCGGCATGAACGTCATCGCCTTCACCGCGACACAGCTGGCGGAACAGGCGCAGCGTCATCCGGAATATGCCTCGGAACGGCTGCTCCGCCTCGCCTCGATCGAGCACAACAACTCCAAGCGCCATCGGCTCTATTGCGCCCTCATGGGCGGAACCAACGTTTTTCGGCCCTCGGGTGAGTTCGATGTGGCCGAGTTTTGTGCGCGGCACGGTGTCACCTGCCTCGACATCTCGCGCATGCACGCGTCCGACCTCGCGGCCCAGGGCGGCATCGGTCGCTTCGACGGGGTGAAGCTGCGCACCGGGGGCTCGGCTGTCCCCATTGACGTCCGGCGCGCTATCGAGGAGCGGGTCACTCCATTACTCTATGTGCGCTACGCGTCGACCGAGAGCGGTGCGATCGCCATGGCCGGGCCGGGCGAGCATGACGAGATGGAATCGGTGGGGCGGCCGCTGCCTGGCGTGCAACTGGAGATCGTCGATCCGGACGGCAACCCGCTGCCGGCAGGCGAAACCGGCCGCATCCGTCTGCGGGCCCCAGGTGTGGCCACCGGCTACCTCGATGGCGGTGAGCAGACCGCCAGCCGGTTTCGCGATGGCTGGTTCTGGCCGGGCGACGTGGGGATGCTGCGGGCTGATGGCAGCCTCGTGGTGCAGGGGCGGCAGGACGATATGATGATCCTCAATGGGATCAATATCTTTCCCGGCGAGATCGAGCGCGTCCTGGAACGCCACCCAGCCGTGAAAGTCGCCGCCGCGCTGCCGTTGAACTCCGTGGTTCACGGCCAGATACCCGTGGCGGCTGTCGAACTGGTGGAAGCCGCCTCGGTTACCGCGACAGATCTGCAGCGCTTTGCGCGCGAGCATCTGGCGCTGCGGGCGCCGCGTCGCGTGATCATTCTGCCTAGCCTGCCCCGCAACAGCCAGGGCAAGATCCTGCGACGGGAAATTGCGCTGGCTTTCGAGAAAGGAAGGCGGACGACGTGACTACCGAAGAAGCGAGGTTGCTCGAGGCACAGGAGCGAATGGATGGGTGAGGGCGACCTGCGGCAGATGCTGGTGGATGCGATCGATGGTTCCACCATCGTCGGGCTGCGCCGCTCCGGGCTGATGGAAGGGTTCCTCGACGGGACCGCCGACATTCCCTTCGCGGCGCTGGAAATGGACAGCATGGGCGTCATGGAGCTCTGCATTGCCGTCGAGGTGAACACCGGCATCGAGGTCGTGCCCGCCGAACTGGTGGAACTTGGCTCGCTCGGCGCGGTGGTCGCGACCATCCTGGAGCGCCAGCAGTGATCGACGAGTTCTTCGGGCACATTGCACGTGTGACCTCGATCAACATGCTCAACCTCGCCATCATCGACGCGCTCAACGTCATGACGCCGACCGAGGTGATCGACATGACGACCGCGATGCACCACGAGGACTGGCGGTTTCCCGGCAAGGTGCCGGCCGAACGTATCGAGGAGTTCACCGACAACGCCCGCGCCATTGTCTCGCACACCGTGCGCGCGATGTATAACGCCGGCAAACCTGCGCCCGAACGCTATACCCGCTTCATGCTTACCGAGGGGGTCCGGATATTTGCCGGCACGACCGAGCCTGCCGGCCGCGTCCTGATCGTGGCGTTCCCCGGCAACGGCGGGCGCCTCATGATGCCGCTGCCGATCATCCTGCAGCACTTCTCACCGGGGCAGGTCGATGTCGTCATGGTTCCCGACTGGAAGAAGGCGAACTACCGTTTCGGCATTCCCCCCCTCGGCAACACGCTGGAGGAGGCGTTGCCGAAGCTGAGCAAACACCTGCCGGGCGGCTACGCGCGCATTGTGACCCTTGGCACCAGCAGTGGCGGCATCCCGGCACTGCTCGCTGCGCCGATCGTCGGCGCCGACACGGTCCTGGCTGTGGGCGCCGGAAGCCTTGATGACGTGCGCTGGGCCAAGGGCAATGGGCGGAGCAAGCGTCAGTTGATGGAGGCCGCTGCCCCGGGGCTGGCCGGCCGCCGCGTCACCCTCGCCTACGGCGCTCAAAGTCCTGAAGACGAAGTTTCGGCCGACGTGCTGACCAGGCTTGTTCCACATGCCGAAAAGGTAAAAGTCGCCTTCGACGACACCGAGGTCAAGCACGTGGCCCTGCTGCCGCTGGTGAACCGCGAGATGCTGCGGCCGTTTTTCGAGAAGTATCTGGGGCTGCATTGAGCACGTTGGCTGCTATGCATGCGTCGCTCTTGTTGCCTTCCCTGACGGAAACCACCGATGGACTCGACCGAGTATCGCATTGAAGTCCTGAGCGGGTCTTTCGAGTCGTACGGCATGGTGCTGGACTTGCTGTCCCGCCATCCCCCCTTTTCGGATTGGCCGCTGAGTCGGCTCAGCCGGTCGGTGCGTCTGCAATTGCGGCAGCAGCGCCAGCTCGGGGCGCTGTCCAAGACCAATGACCTGATCGCCTATGCCGGGTGGACGCCGACTCTGCAGGCCAGCGCCGAACTGTGGATCGAGGATCGCGGACCGCTGAAGGTGCTGGAGCGTGGCCACGACGCGATGGCCATGACGATCGTTGTCAGCACGCAGTCCGCCGTTACTAAAGCATTGATGCGCCGAGCGCGGGAGTTGAACCCGGAAATGCGCTGGTTCTTCAAACGATCCTACGGCCGACAACTTCGTGACTCCCGTAAGACGGTGCTGATTGACCGGGCCCGACGGGGGGAGGACTCCTCGGAGACCTGACAAAAGAGCATTTTCTGTGGCATTTCGACCACGATTGCCGCAATTACTGCTGAACGATGGCGGAAATGCTGCAGGAGGGACTCGCCGGGTCGCGGAATACGGTCTAGCTTCTGGGCAGAATGAGCTTGGGAGTCGGCGACGTGAACAACAAGGCGATTTTGCTGCGGTCGGTATCTGCGCTTGCGACGGCAGCTGCTTCCACCGCAGGCGGCATGCAGGCCGCTCACGCGCAGGTCCTGGCGCCTGGCGCAAACGGCTACTATTACAGCGTCACCGGCGGGCTGATGTTCAGCTCTTCCGAGAGATACCTGTCCGAGATCGAGGACAAGGTTGGCGCCCAGCCGCTCGGCTATAGCTCCGACAGCAACAGCAGCTATGTCACCAGCGGTGGCTCCAGCTTCTACAGTTCGGCCTCGTGGAGCCACTACGGCAGCTCGTACAGCAGCGGGCTGAGTGGCTTCCAGGGCTTCTTCGGCTCGGTTTCCTTCGGCAAGCAGCTCGATCCCAACTGGGATGTGCGCGGCACCCTGTCGGTCGTCAATGGTGGTTCCACCACCGGCTATGCTTCGGCGCGCGCCAGCGATACCAGCGAAACCTTCACCTCCAGCTACTACTACGGCTCGTCGAACTTTAACTCGTCGTATACCAGTTCGTTCAGCAGATCGTGGGCGAGCGGAAAGCACTCCTTCGGCTACATGGCAGCCGACCTTGAAGTCGGCTATACGCCGGTCCTCAGCGACACCTTCAGTGTCAGGCTGTTTGCCGGCCTCCGCGCCATGTCCTTCAAGAGCTCGTTTGAGGGATCCGCCGGGGACTTCAACTCCTACTACAGCGGCTACAGCTTCAGCTCCTACAACGGCAGCTCGCACACCGGGTCTGGTTATTACTCCAGTTCGGGCGGATCGTACTTCAGCGGCCTTGCCGAGGTGAAGTTTGCCGGCATCGGTCCGCGGATCGGCGTTCAGGCAGCGACCCGCTTTGAAGGGACCAATTTCGGTCTGTCGGGGTCCGTGGCGACGTCGGTGCTGTTCGGCAAGAAGAAGGTCACCACGACCGGCTACCATTCCTCGTGGTCCGAGTATTCGTACTCGTCGTACGACTCGTTCTTCGGATCGAACCAGAGCGGCAGCAGTTCCTCGTTCGCCAGCAGCGGCACATTCTCGACCGAGACCAATGCCACAGTGGTCGATCTGCAGGCGTCTGCCGGCCTCGATTACTACCTGAACGACAACACTGTGCTCACCGTCGGCTACCAGGCCGAGAAGCTGTTCGAAATCAACGGTGACGATACGGCATCCAGCACCAAGATCGACACGCTGACCCACGGTGCGTTCATCAAGCTGGGTGGCACGTTCTAAATCACGTTACGGCGCTAACAAAGCGGCCGGGGCGCCTGCCCCGGCCGCTTTGTTTTGTGATGCTGACGTGCCGTGATGGCCGCTCGAGGCCAAGTTGGCGAGTGACAACCGCGCGCGCCGGCGGCAGACTAAGGCGTTGCCAAGCCAGTGAGATGTCATCTTGAAGCTGCTGTTCAGCGCCATCAACTGCACCCTCGACACCAGCAATGGTGCCGCGATCAGCATCAAGACTTTCCTGCAGTTTCTCAGCCGCTACGGCGTCGAGTGCCGTTCCTTCAGCGCCAATGTCTATGATCGGCCTGGGCCCGGTAATGCCCTGGAAAACCTGATGTCGACCGGCGCCAAGCCGGTTCAGGAGCCAGGGCTGCCCCAGACGCTCTGGCTGGGTGTCGATGGCGACGTGCATCATTATGTCGAGTTCACCGAGCACCTGACGCAGAGGGAGTTCACCCTCGAGGAAGAGCAGACCCTCTACAATCGGGTGCTGCGGATGCTCGACACCTATCAGCCGGATGTGCTGCTGCTGTACGGTTCACGCCGCTACGAGCGATCGCTGCTGCGCAAGGCGCGCGAGCGCGGCATAGCGACGATCTTTTACCTGGTGCACCCAGGCTACAAAAAGCTCGAAGCCTTCACGCATGTCGATCACATCTTCACCGACACCGAAGCGACGCGGCAGCTGTTTGCCGAACGTTTCGGCTTCAACTGCCAGGTGATCGGCAAGTTCATCGAGAAACCCACGGTGCCGGCCAATGCCCAGTCGCCGCAATATGTGACGTTCATCAACCCGGCGGCTGAAAAGGGTGTGACGCTGTTTCTGCGCATCGTCGAGCTGGCGGCGCAGACCTTGCCGGAGGCGAAGTTCCTCGTCGTCGAAAGCCGCAGCTCCCTGTCCGATGCCGAGCGGCGTACCGGCATCGATCTCTCGCGTTATCCCAACCTGACGCGCGTCGGTTTGCAGAAGGACATGGGCGCGGTGTTTGCCGCAACCAAGGTTCTGCTGGCGCTGTCGCTCTGGCACGATAGCGGTCCGCGTGTCTCGGTCGAGGCCCTGTCGATGGGCATCCCTGCCGTGGTTACGAACAGGGGCGGCTTGCCCGAACTGGTTGGCGATGCGGGCATCGTTATCGATCCGCCGGAACCGCTCGTTCGCGACCACTGGCTGGTCCCCCCGCTGACGGACGCCATTCCCTGGGTGGAGGTATTGCGGACGCTGCTGACCGACGACGAGACCTACCAGCACTACCACCTGGCGTCGCTGGAGCGCTGGAAGGAGCATGACCCGGCGCTGCGCTTGCCGGCGATCGTCGCGCAGCTCGAGACGCTGGTCAGCGAGGTCAAGGCGCAGGCCGCCACACGCGCATGAACATGTCCAGTACACCAATGCCCGATCGCCGGCGGCTGGCCGTGCCGCTCGCCGCAGGCTTCGCCGAGCTGTCCTATCTGGTATACGAGCCTCAGAAGGCCACGCGCACCGTCATCTGCATCCCCGACTTTCTCGGCAACGGCGCCGACTTTTCGCGGCTTGCCGTGGTTCTTTCGGGGCACGGATTTCGCGTCGTCTGTCCCGATATGCCGGGGCGAGGGGCCAGCGCCTATCTCGACGTCGCCGACTACAACCCCCACACCTACATGGTTGCGTTGCTCGCGCTCGCCCAATCCCTGGGGACCACCCGGCTGATGGTCATCGGCAAGGGCTGGGGTGGGGTGCTTGCCCTGGGGCTCACGCGACTGCAGGAACTGACGGTCTCCAAGCTCGTGCTGGCCGATGTCGGGTTCCCGTGGCGGCTGGCGGTCGACGATGCCGTCAGGGAGGCCGCCGGCGGGGCAGGGTTCGCTACCCTTGCCGACGCCAGGCGTTTTCTGGTCGACACCACCGAGTTCGCCGGGCTCACGCCGCAGCGGGCACTGCCGCTGATCGACGGTCGCTTGCGTCAGGTCGATGGCGGTTACGGGCTGGATTTTGATCCGGCGCTGCTGTCGCCCGAAGCGGCGGCCAGGTTTGCCAATGTCAGGATCACGCCGCTGTTCGAGGGGCTAGGCGCCCAGTTGCTCTATCTCGCTGCCGGGAACCTGCCGCAACGCGACCGAGCGCGCCTGCGGACCATCGCAGCGGCGGCTCCCAACCGCAGCTATGCCGAGAACCTCTCGCGCGCCAGCCGGGTGCACTTTACCAGCTCGCACGAATTGCTTCTGACCCTCGGCTTCCTCATGAGCCGGTCGCTGCCGGCGCTCTGAGCCCTACGGGTAGCTGACCGCGGGCGTGGCTGAACGCCCGAGCAGCCCATCAAACTCATCCAGCCAGTAGCCGAAGCGCTTCATGGTGACCTCGTGACGTCTCACCAGCGTGGCAACCTGTTCCTCGCTCAGCTCCTTCCGCCACAAGCCTGGGATCTCGGCCCGCGACTGAGAGCTCTCCAGCGCGCGCGAGAGCTGCTCCGCACTGACGTCCATTTTCAGGAACTGCACCATGCTGCCGAATGCTGCCGCCGGGTCCGCCAGCATGTCCTCATGGCGCAGCACCAGTACCCGGTCGTGCGGCTTGGTCCACGACGCGACGTTTTCACTCCACGACCCGATGATCTCGTACGAGCGGGTTGCCGGATGGTTCGGTATCCGCTCGCTGTGGTTCATGGCGGCGATCGTATCGTCCAAGTCCTTCTTGCGATGTTCGGTGTAGGTGACGGCAACGTCCAACGGGTTTCTCATCAGGTAAACCGCGCCTGCCGTGACGTCGAAAGTCACCGTGGGTGTGCCGTGATGAAGCCCGAGCAGCGAGTGCGTTTTCAGCAGGACGAAGTTCTGCGCTTTCCTGGCGATCATCCGATGCGCATGCGGCCGGATCGCCGCCAGTTCCATCTCGCTCGCAGTCTCGAGTGATTTCTTCAGGAACGGTTTGTAGAACCGGCCAAGAGTTTCATCGAGGACGATCTGCGGCGACTGCCCGGTTGCACTTCGCGCACCGTCCGTAATGAGGTCGGTCAGGAAGGCCCGAGTCCAGTTATTCCCGGACTTTGGATAAGACGCGATCCAGTAAATGAAACCCAATCTGCAATCCTCCAGCTTCGCCAACCATAAGGCCGAGGACGAGCGGGTGGAAGCGGCTATGCCGCGATCCGCAGCGGAAGGGCGGAGGTCTCTGCCGTACTAAACCCGGCGACAGGAATTGCCCGGCACGAACTTCGGCGCGAGCACGAAATCCTGCGGTGGCTCGGCCGCTGCGTCGGGCGTGCTGATGCGGTGCAGCAGTCGCCGCGCGATGATGCCGCCCAGCTTCAGCGTATCCTGCACCACCATGGTGATGCGCGGGGTGATGACGTTGCTCCATTGCACATCGTCGATCATGCACAGTGAGATGTCGCCCGGGCAGTCAAAGCCCAGTTCCTGCATCGCCTGCAGCGCCGCCAGCGCCACCGCGTTGTTGGCCCCCAGAATCGCAGTGGGGCGCTCCGGCTGGATCAGCAGCCGCATCGCCGCCTCGTAGCCGGCCGAGCGGGTGAACTGACCGTCGACCACGTAGTTGGGGTTCACGTCCACTCCGGCGCTGGCCATGGTCTCCATGAAGCCGCGATAGCGCTCCGAAGCGGTGTGCATGTGCTGCGGTCCGGCGATGAAGGCGATGCGCCGGTGCCCCAGTTGCAACAGGTGCTCGGTCAGCATGGCGCCGGCGAGGTAATTGTCCGAGCCGACGAAGTCGCGCTCGATGCCGGCAACCTTCTGGTCGAAGCAGACCATCGGCACCTTGAGGCTTTCGACGAACTTCACATAGTCCGGCCCGAAGCTCGACGGCGCCAGCGCCAGGCCGGCGATCTTCAGCCCGATCAGGTGCTCGACCAGCGCCCGCTCACGCTCGAGCTTGCCCGAGGAGTCGGCGATCAAGACGAAGTGCTCGTGCTCGAGCGCGTAGTTCTCGAGTTCGCGACGGATATCGCCGAAGAACGGGTTGCCGACATTGCCGACGACAAGCCCGATCATCTTCGAGCGGCCACGTGCCAGACTCTGCGCCAGGGGGTCGGCGACATAGCCCACCGCCGCCACGGCGGTGCGGATCCGCTCCAGCGTTTTCTGGCTCACCCGACCCGGATTGCTGAGCGCCAGCGACACGGTCGAGACCGAGACTTCTGCGAGTCTCGCTACGTCACGAATGGTGGCCATCAGTTGTTTCTCGAACCGCTTCTATCCGGAGTGGAGGCTCGCTTGGTGGGGAACTCGGCGGACAATTCTGTTGCAATACCTAGCAGTTGCAGGGTTTCGTGCAACCGAAATCCACCGAGATGCCCTGTTCCAGAATCTGCCTTGACTCATGGCGCGGTCGACATCAGGATAAAAATCGAACCGGTTCGATAACCGGACCAAGGAGGATAGATTGGATAGCGCACTCACCGTCAGCGGTGGCCTCGACTCGTCTGCCGGCAAGGCGTGGTTCAGCAATGACCGCTTCGGCATGTTCATTCACTTCGGGCTTTACGCCCTCGCCGCGCGCCACGAATGGGTGCAGCACCGCGAGGAAATCGCGCCGGAAACCTATGCGAAGTATTTCGAGAACTTCGACCCCGACCTCTACGATCCCAAGGAGTGGGCGCGCCGGGCGCGCGAGGCGGGGATGAAATATGTGGTGCTGACCGCCAAGCACCACGAGGGCTTCTGCCTGTGGGATTCGAAGTTCACCGACTACAAGGCGACCAACACGCCCTATGGCAAGGACCTGCTGAAACCCTATGTCGAGGCGTTCCGCGCCGAGGGGCTGAAGGTCGGCTTCTACTATTCGCTGATCGACTGGCACCATCCGGAATTCCCGATCGACGGCATCCATCCGCTGCGCAACCACCCCGATGCGCTCGAGATGAACAAGAGCCGCGACGTCAGAAAGTATGCCGAGTACATGCACAACCAGGTGCGCGAGCTGCTCACCGGGTTCGGCGAGATCTCGGTGATCTGGTTCGATTTCAGCTATCCCAAGCGCGAGTACAAGGGCATGCCCGGTAAGGGCCGTGCCGATTGGCAGTCCGAGGAGCTGATCGGGCTGGTGCGCGAACTGCAGCCCAACATCATTGTCGGCGATCGCCTCGACCTGCCCACCGACGGCAACTTCCCCAAGGATCTCGCCACTCCGGAGCAGTATACGCCGCGCGTTGCGCCGACCATCAACGGCAAGCCGGTGCGCTGGGAAGTCTGTCATACCTTCTCGGGCTCGTGGGGTTACCACCGTGACGAGAACACCTGGAAGGATGCCGGCCAGCTGATCAACATCCTGATCGATACGGTGGCGCTGGGTGGCAACCTGTTGATGAATGTCGGACCGACGGCTCGCGGCACCTTCGACAAGCGCGCCGTCACCGCGCTCGAGACCTATGGCGAGTGGCTCGACGTCAACGGCCGTTCGATCTACGGCGCCGGCCCCTCCGAGTACCAGGCGCCGGTCGGCACCCGCTTCACCCAGAAGGGCAACCGGCTCTACCTCCACCTCCAGACCTGGCCGTTCCGCCATGTCCATATCCCGGGGCTGGGGCGCAAGGTGAAATACGCGCAGTTCCTGCATGACGCGAGCGAGATCCACTGGCTCGACCCCGATGCCGAGGTCGATTCCAACATCGGCGTCGCCGTCGGCGACGGCATGTTGACGCTCGAACTGCCGGTGCTGAAGCCCGATGTGGTGACCCCGGTGGTCGAGCTGATCCTCGAGGACTGAGGAGGAACGGCGAGCAGAGACCTGGTGACGCGATGGCCGAAGAAGCAGCATCGGCAGCCGAACTGATCGCGGCGATGGCTCCGCTCGTCGCCGACCTCGCCGAGGATGGGGCCGGCGCCGTGGCACTGGCCGGGTCGCGCGGCAAGGGCCGCTCGGACCGGCAGTCGGACTACGACTTCCGGGTCTATGCCCACGCTTACCGCCCCGAGCTGAAAGCCACCAGGCAGTGGCAGCGGTTCGAGGCGGGCATGGCGGAGTGGCAGGCGCGGGGCGTGCGCATGGATGGGGTCTGGATGCGCAGCTATGCCGGCGTCGAGAGCGATCTCGGCGCCTGGCTCGGCGGCATCGCCATCCCCAAGAGCTTCGAGTGGACCATCTGGGGCTACCACCTGCCCACCGATCTCTCGACCCAGCAGATCGTCAACGATCCGGAGGGGCGGCTGGCGGGCTGGAAGAGCCGGCTGGTTCGCTATCCGGAGCCGCTGCGCGACGCCGTCCTGCGGCAGTATCGCGAGATCCTGAACTATTGGGCGGCCGACTATCACTACGAGAGCAAGGTCGATCGGCGCGACCTGGTGTTTCTCGTCGGCATTACCGGCAAGCTCAGCAACGCGATCCTGCAGGTCGTGTTCGCACTCAACCGCGTCTACTACCCGGGTGATGGCTGGAACCTGCCGATGGCGGCCGAGCTGCCGCTGCTGCCGCCCGATTTCACTTCCCGCATGACGGCGATCCTGGAGCCGGGGCGCGACCCCGACGCCTTCCACCGCCAGCGGACCGAACTCATCGCCATGATCGCCGATCTGGAGGTGCTGATCGCGGCCTGACGGCCGTGGTGACGCCGGAGCCGAGGAACTCCGGAAGACCAAGAACAACCCGAAGACCCAACGACTAACTGTGATTGAGGAGACACATCGTGAAGTTTACGCACGCCCTGGCGGCCCTGGCGCTTGCCGGCACCGCCATCCTGTCCACCGCCAGCTACGCCCAGGAGCAGGTCAACCTGACCTGGCAGATGTGGGGTGACGAGAAGGATACCCCGCTGTTCCAGTCGCTCGCCGACCTGGTGACGGCGGAATATCCCAACATCAAGGTGACGCCGCAGTTCTCCGGCTGGACCGACTATTGGACTCGCCTGCCGGTGCTGGCCTCGTCCGGGCAGATCGCCGATCTCGTCGCCATGCAGTCGATGCGCATGCCCAGCTTCTACGGTGTGCTCGAGCCGCTCGATTCGTTCATCGCGGCCGACAATTTCGACAAGTCGGCGTTCGAGTCCTCGATCATCAGCGGCCTGTCGCACGAGGGCGTGCAATACGCGCTGCCCTATGACGTCGGCCCGTGGCTGATGTTCTACAACCGCGACAAGTTCGCCGCGGCCGGCATTGCCGAACCCAAGCCCGACTGGACCTTCGACGACTTCAAGGCGGCTGCCGAAAAGCTCACCAGCGGCGACGACTACGGCTACGCCGTGCAGGCCTTCGATTTTGTCGCCCAGCCGATCGCGCTGGGCGCCGAGTATTTCAACGACGGCAATCAGTTCGACCTGACCAACCCCGGCTATGAAGCGGCGGTCGGCAAGCTCGTCGACCTCGTGGCGGTCGCCAAGGCGTCGCCGGTCTTTGCCTCGGGCGCCGGCGCCCAGACCGGCAGCGGCCGCTTTGCCGCCGGCAATGCGGCCATGGTGATCGACGGCCCCTGGTCGCTGCTGACCACCCAGGCCTCGGTGGGCTTCAAGGTGGGCGTCGCCCCGCTGCCGCGCGGCGACGGTCCGTCGCGCTACATCACGGCGGGCTCGGGCTGGGGCATTTCGGCTGCCAGCCAGCACAAGGATGAAGCGTTCAAGGCGCTCAAGGTCCTCACCGGTCCCAAGGCCGCCGAGATCCTCGCGTCAGCCGGCCGCGCGCTGCCTGGCCGCCTCGCCGAGCAGAAGTTCTGGTACGACGTCGCCGCCAAGGATATCGCCGGCGCCCGCGAGACGCTGCAATATTCCTTCGAGCATTCGACCCCGTTCCGCCTGAACGAGAGCTGGAACGAGTTCGAGAACCTGCTCACGCAGTACCTGCCGCTGGCGCTCAATGGCGACAACACCACGGACGCGGTGCTGGCCGATATCCAGAGCCAGCTGCCGTAAGTCCTGGCGCCCGGCCGGCCCCGAATCCGGTCGGGCGCTCTCTGCTGCATCGGTGCCCCGACGGCGCCGCGAGGGAGGAGGTGCCCATGACGCTCATCGAGGATACCGCGGTTGCGACGAGCGCCCCGGTCACCCGCCCGCGACGGCGCAGCGGTCCGCGCGAGGGCCGCACGGCCTTCTTCTTTCTTCTACCCAGCCTGCTGGGGGTAATCCTCTTTCTGGTGCTGCCGATCATCGCCTCGCTGGTACTGAGCTTCACCAACTGGAAGCTGCTCGGCAAACCGGCCTTTGTCGGCTTCCAGAATTATGTCCGGCTGTTTACCGCCGACCCGCAGTTCTGGACCGTTCTGCGCAATACGCTGTTCTTCACCGCCGAATACCTGGTGCTGAACATCATCATCTCGGTGGGGCTCGCCACCTGGATCGCGAGCCTCAAGCGAGGGCAACGGTGGTTCCGGGTGGTGTTTTTCCTCCCCACATTTACACCCGGAATCGCCGTCGCCATCGTCTGGATGCTGATCTTCGCACCAGGCGGCTTCTTCGATTTCATCATGAAGTCGCTGTCGCTGGGCGTGCCGAACCTGTTGACCGACCAGACCCTTGCCATGCAGGCGGTGATCATCGTCTCGCTCTGGGCCAATGTCGGCTACAATACCGTGCTGTTCAACGCCGCGCTGGACATGGTGCCGCCGAGCTACCTCGAGGCGGCAAAGATCGATGGCGCCAGTGCCTGGGATCGCTTCTGGAAGATCCGCCTGCCGCTGATCTCGCCCACGCTGTTCTTCGGTACGGTGATGACCGCCATCACCTCGCTGCAGGTGTTCGACCAGATCTATGTGATGACCCGCGGCGGCCCCGGCAACGCCACCGCCACGCTGGGCTATGCCATCTACCAGCGCGGCTTTCAGAACTTCCAGATGGGCTACGCCTCTTCCATCGCCTGGGTGATGTTCGCGCTGATCATGGCGCTGACCGCCCTCCAGTTCTGGCTGCAGCGCAAGTGGGTGCACTATGACAACTAAGGCTCGTTCCCCAAGACTCCGCGCTCGAACCGCCCTGGCGCTCGATATCCTGAACCACGGCGCGCTGATCCTCGTGGCGCTGCTGTTCCTGTTCCCATTCTTCTGGATGGTCTCGAACGCGGTGCGCTCGAATGCCGAGGTGCTGGCCATCCCGGTGCGCATCCTGCCCAACGAGTTCCAGTGGGACAACTTCACCAAGGCCTGGTCGCAGCTGCCGTTCGGCCGCTTCTTCCTCAACTCGATGATCGTCGCCGGCAGCGTCACCGTGATCACCGTGGTGGTCTCCTGCCTTGCCGGCTACGCCTTCGCCAGGCTGAAATTCCCCGGTCGCGACACGCTGCTGCTGGGCTATGTCGGCACCCTCATGGTGCCCTCGATCATGCTGATCATCCCGCTGTTCCTGATCGTCAACGGCCTGGGCATGGTCAACACCTTCCAGGGTGTCATCCTGCCGGTCGCCTTCGGCACCTTCGGGGCCTTTCTGTTGCGGCAGTTCTTTCTCTCGATCCCCAACTCGCTCGAGGAAGCCGCGCTGATCGACGGGGCGTCGCGGCTGCGCATCCTCATCAGCATCATCGTGCCGCTGTCGATGCCGGCGATCGGGCTGTTGTCGCTGTTCACCTTCATCGCCCAGTGGAACAATTTCCTCTGGCCGTTGATCGTCATGACCGGTCAGGAAAACGCCACCTTGCCGGTCGGCCTCACCCACTTCCAGACCCAGCAGGGCACGCAGTGGAACTACATCATGGCCGGCGCCGCCCTCTCGATGCTCCCCGGCATCGTGCTGGCGATCCTCCTGCAGAAGCTGATCTACAACTCGATCGCGCTGAACGCCGGGATGGGGGGGCGCTGATCGCGCTGCCTGGCCGCCAGTCTTGGTCTCGCGTCCCCTCTCCCCTCTGGGGAGAGGGTCAGGGTGAGGGGTAGCCAAGCATACCGGCTCACCGGCCCTCAAGCCTGATCCCGCGAGCTTGGCGCCCCTCACCCCGCAGCGAGGCCTTCGGCCTCACTACCGCCCTCTCCCCCCGCGGACGCACTCGCGTCCGCTAGGAGGGGCGAGGGGGGGCAGTAGGGGCGCCGCTGGTTCTCACACCAGCTCCAGCACTCCCGCATACGACGAGCCGGTGATCAACCCGACCCCGTCGCGCATCCACTCATCGCCGGTCCGTACCACCGGTTCTCCAGTCGCGTCCGGCGACAGTTCCCGCAGCCGATAGCGCCTCCCGGCCTCCAGCCCGCGTGGCACAATCGCAAATCCACCCTCCGCCGGCCGGATGCCCAGCGTCTCCTCCTGTGGCCCGAGCGAAAACCCCAGCAGCAAGTGCCTGTCGCCTGAACTCAACTGGAAGCGTGGCTGTCGTTCGCCACCTCCGCTGCGTAGCGGCGGCGGGCTCAACCGGCGCAGGTCGCCGTTCCGCACCAGCGGCACCACCTCCTCGGCATAAATCCGCAGCTGTGCCTTGAGCCGCACCCGCCATTTTTCCGGCAGGTCGGGCAAGCGCCAGCTCAGTCCGAACCGGTGCATGAAGGCCGAGCGGATGATGGTGTCGAACATGTCCTCGGTGAGCGCCGGATCGCGGAGGCTCAGGGTCTGGCGCGGGTGCTTGCCGCGCCATTCCGACATCGGCCAGTGCAGGATCGCTGCCGGCGGCAGCAGGTGCGAGGCGCCATGCACCACCGCGAGGTGATGCGGCACCCAGTCCGGATCGGAGAGAAAGGCGCAATGCACGTGCCTCAGCAACCCGGCATCGATACGCAGGCCGCCCGACGCGCAGGCCTCGACGATGATCTCGGGGTGGGCGGCGCGAAACGCGTCGTAGAGCGCATAGAGCCCCCGATAATGCGCATAGAGCCCGTCGCCGGCGCCGTGGCCATGATCGGTGCAGTCGCAGCCCGCCTTGGGATCGAGGTTGAAATCGATCTTGATCCACTCGCATCGGGTCTTTTCGACCAGCGTTTCCAACAGCTGGTGCACATGCGCCTGGCCGGCTGCTGAACCGAGGCAGACATAGCCCAGGAACCCCGGATCATCGGGGTCGAGCGGCGTCTCCGGCGGGTCGCCGTCGCGGCGCGCCATGATATCGGCGCGCTCGTGGCGAACCCGCGCCTTCAGCCCGACGGCCTCGATTTCCATCCAGATGCCGAAGCGCTGGCCGCGTTGCCGCACGCCGTCGGCAAGGCCTTGAATGCCGTGCGGAAAGCGAGCGAGGTTCTCCTCGGCGAAGTCGCCGCGAATGTCCCACCAGAAGGTTTCGGCATCAGCCGCCCCGAACCAGCCGGCATCCAGCGTCGAGACTGCAAAGCCCAGGTCGGTGGCGTCGGCGGCGTTTTCGAGGAACACCGCCTCGTTGATCTCCTTGTCTTCATAGGGCCACCAGTGGTTCCACTCGAGCGGAATGGCTTCGCTGGCGGCCGAGCGTGGCAGCCGCGCCCCGACCGCGCGTGTCAGCGCCAGCGTTGCCGCGTCGAGATCGCTCCCCACCGCGACCAGTACCGCCGGCGCCTCGAATGTCGCGCCCGGCTGCAGGTCGTGCCAGAACTTCCACGGCGAGAGGCCCGCCGCCAGGGCAACCCCGGCTGTCCCCGGGGTCACCCCGATATGCCAGTTGCCACTCCAGACCGGTGCGACCACCACGGCGCCGAGCGCGCTCGTGGCGCCGAGCCACGGGCTCTGGCCCAGCGATGAGCGACCGGTGCGCACCTCGATCTCGCGCGGCTGATCGAGGGCGAACGCCTCGGGCTCGAACTCGCCACCCCATTTCGAGGCAAAGCTGAGGGCCTGCCAGTCGGCCGGCGCCAGCGTTCCGGCAAAGGCGTCGGCGGCCGAAACACGCACCGGCGCACCCGAGTTGTTGTGCAACGTCATCTGAAACTCGAACGCCGCGCCATCGGCGACCTGGGTGATCGACAGCGTCGCGACGATGCCGTCGGCGACGCTGCCGGTAACCTGCAATCCGCTGCCGCCCGAGACCCTGGCGTCGCGCCAGCCGGTCACCGTCCGCCCGTCGATGGTGAGGCTGAGCGCCGGCCCCGGCACAAGCAGGTCGCGCTGGCCGAGGCTCAGCCGCAACGTTCCGCCATTGCCGGGGTCGAAGCCGAGGGTGGCCGAAGCGGCCGAGAACGAACCGGTCATCTGAGAACTCGCTATTTGCCCATGCCGGCGGCGATGCCGCTGACCAGGTACTTTGAGAGGAAGGTGAGCACGAGGATCGGTGGCAGCGAGGTGAGCAGCAGCCCGGCCATCAGCAGCGGCTGGTTGGTCACGAAGCGCCCGCCGATCGACGCCATGCGCGGGGTGAGCAGGCTGTTCATCTCGCTGGGGAGCAGGATCAGCCCGAAGATCAGCTCGTTCCACATGGCGAGAAAGATCAGGACCGCCAGCGTCAGGATAGAGGTTCGGAGCACCGGCACCACCACCGACACCAGCGTCCGCAAGGGTCCCGCGCCGTCGATCCGGGCCGCCTCGAGCAACTCGTTGGGCACCGAGCGCATCACCGTCGACATGAAGAACACCGCAAACGGCATGTTGGTCGCGGCATAGACGAGGATGACGCCGGGCAGGGTGTCGACCACCCGCAGCAGCGACAGCAGCAGGTAGACCGGGATGATCAGCACCTGGCTCGGCACCAGCATCACCGAGAGGAACGTGCCGGAAAACACCTGCTTGAACGGCAGGTCGAGCTTGACGATGGCGTAGGCGGCAAGCGTCGACGCGGCGAGCACGATGACCAGCGCCGTGCCGATCACCATGGCGCTGTTGCCGAACGCGCGGAACAGGTCGTAATTCTCGATCAGCAGCACGAAGTTGTTGAGCGACCACTCGGCCGGCCAGCCATAGGGCCCCTTCAGGTACTCGGTCTTGGTGCGAAAGGCGTTGGTGAAAACGAAGCTCAACGGATAGAGCGTCGTCGCCGCGACCAGCAGCAGGATGACGAAGGCCGGCAGCTTGCCGCGGACGCGCGCCGCCTCAGCCATTGGACGGCCTCCGCTCGCGGCTGACCAGCGCCTGCAGCACGGTCAGCACCCCGATCAGCAGGAACACCAGGATCGCCAGCGCCGAGCCTGAGCCCATATCGGCGCTGGAAAACGCCTTCTGGTAGATCAGGTAGTCGAGCGTCGTGGTCGAATAGCCCGGCCCGCCGGCCGTCATCACATAGACGAAGCCGAACAGCGAGGTGAAGGTGTAGATGACGTTGATCACCGACACGAACAGCAGCACCCGGCGGATCTGCGGCAGGGTGATGTGGAAGAGTTTCTGCCACCAGCCGGCGCCATCGAGCTCTGCCGCCTCGTAGATCTGCGGCTCGATCGCGGAGAGGCCGGCCAGAACGATCAGTGCGCCATAGCCGAAGCCTGACCAGACCAGCGCCAGGATGATCACCGCGATGGCCAGCGTCGGGGTGGAAAAGAAGCTGACCGGCGCGCCGCCGGCGGCAATGACCAGCTTGTTGATCGGCCCGTCGAAGGCGAAGGTGGATTTGAACATCAGCCCGATCACCGCGGTGGAGAGCACCGAGGGGATGAAGAAGATGATGCGGAAGGCCCGCCAGCCCAGCACCTTCTCGTAGAGCAGCACGGCGACGAGCGTCGCCGCGGTCAGCACCAGCGGCACGGCAATGAGGAACTGCAGGTTGACCAGCAGCACGGCGCCGACCAGCGGATCGGAAAGCAGCTGCGCGTAATTGGCGAGCCCGACGAAGCTCGCTGTTACCCCGTCGGTCTTGAAGAACGAGATGCCGAGCGCCCCGGCCATCGGCACCAGCATGAGGCAGAGAACCAGCAGCGCCGCCGGCGCGATGGCGAGGAGCGCGAAGCCGCGCTCGGCCCGGCGCCCTGGCCTGCCGGAGACGGCGTGGGAGGGCGCCGCTCCGGCAGTCGCTTCGGCTTCTGCCAACGCGCTGGGCATCAGGCTTGCTTGTCGAACTCGGCCTGAAGCTGGGCCACCGCATCTTCGGCGGTCTGCTGGCCGGTGAACACCGTGGCATTGACGCGGTAGAACAGATCGATCACCGGCTGCGGCATGATGTTGTCGAACGGATAGACCGTCTTCACGCTCTTCAGCCGCTCGGCCTGTTCGCGCAGCAGCCGGTTGGTGATCACCGACGGGTCGGCGTCCTTGTGGTTGGAGGGCTCGGTCTGGCTGAGCTCGACATACAGATCCATGGTCTTGGCTTCGGCCAGGTACTTGATGAACTTGAACGCTGCGTCCTTGTTCGCCGCGTAATTGGTGACGAACACCGCCAGGTTCGGCCCGCCGGCGAGCACGCCCGGCTCTTTCGCCGAGGCCAGCGTCGGGATCGGGAACATGCCGACATCGTCACCCAGCGCCTCGAGCAGCTCGGCATTGGACCAGGCGCCGTTGATCGTCATGGCGGCGCGGCCTTGGATGAAGCCGGAAGTCGCCTCGCCGTTCTGCAGCTGGCCGGCATCGGGGTTGGTGAGACCGCGCGCGAACATATCGGCATAAGCCTTGTAGGCCTCGATCAGGCCCGGGCTGTTGATCGGCTGGTTCTTCAGCACCATTTCGGTGAACGCGTTGGCACCGAGCTGGCCCCCGCCGAGCGCCGCAATCGCCCAGGCGCCCATATAGCCTTCCTGGTTGCACACCCAGAACGGGGTGACGCCCTTGGCCTTCAGCGCTTCCCCCAGGCTGAGCATATCCTCCCAGGTCTTGGGCTCGACGAACTCGACGCCGGCCTGCTGGAACATCGAAGGACGATAGAACACGTAGAAATACGAGCCGGCTCCGTAGGGCAGCGCCAGGATGCTGCCATCGGTGCGATAGCCCTCGCGCACCGTATCCCACCCGCTGATCTTGGCCTGCTCTTCAGGCGGGAACACGCTGTCGAGCGGCTCGATGAACTGGCTGAACGACAGCACGCCGCCGCCGGCATAGGCGCTCTTCATGTCCGGGCCGTTCCTGGCGATCGAAGCGGCGCGGAACTGGTTGGTCGTCGTGGTGATGTCGCCGCTGTTCTGGGTGATCTCGATCGTCTCGCCGGGATTGGCGGCCTGGTAGGCCTCGACGGCCCGGTAGATGAACGAGCGGTCCTTGTTCAGGATGCCGTCGGCCGAGACGGCGAACAGGCCGGGGTCCCAGAACTTCACACTGGTCTGCTGCGCCCGGGCGCCGGACCCCAGCATGATCGTGGCGGTGAACCCCAGCCCCAGGCCGAGGACATGACGGCGATGCATCGCTGCGCCGGTGGCGGCGCCTGGTATCGTGTCGGTCATTGGTTCCCTCCTCGTATGACGACCTTTTTTGCAATAAAATCATACTTTATCTGACGTGGTCAATCTTGCACGGTGCCTTCTGACTGACGGTCTGCATAAAAAATATGACCTTATCGCGATAGTGCTTCCATCGCCTCGCCCAGCGCGCGCTTGCCGTCGAGGATGACGTTGAGCATGGCGGCGGCCGCCGCATCCGGCTCGCCGCGGTTGATCGCGTCATAGACCCGCCTGTGCTCGTCGGCGTCCTTCGAAAAATCCACGCCGGACTTGCTGACCGCATCCTGCTGCATGGCAAAGCTCATATGCAGGAAGTCGGCCACCAGATGCCCGAAGCGCAGCAGCAACGCGTTGTGCGCCGCGGCGAACACCGCCATGTGAAACTCCACATCGCTCTCGGCATAGCCGACGGGATCGGTGACATGCTGCGCCATGCTCTGGTGCGCCCGCTCGATCCGCCTGAGGTCGCTCATCGTGGCGCGCGACGAGGCGAAGCGGGCGGCGGCGGGTTCGATCACTTGCCTGAGCTCGATCAGGTCGCGCATCACCGCTTCGCTCAGCCCTTGCTGGTGCTGCCAGTTGAGCACGTCGCTGTCGAACACGTTCCACAGGTCGCGTGGCCGCACTCGGGTGCCGATCTTCTGGCGGATCTCGATCAATCCCTTGGCCGCCAGCACTTTCATTGCCTCGCGCACCGAGGTGCGGCTGACGCCGTAGCTGGCGATCAGCTCGGCCTCTTTCGGCAGCAGCGTTTCCGGCGCGTAGCGGCCCCCGACGATGTCGCGGCCCAGCGCCTCGATCACCCGACCTTGCTGGCCGCGCATCGAGTAGCCGGCGCCGAGGGTGGCAGCTCGCGCCGTCGCTTTCGTCGCCCGCGGGCGACGCTTGCTCTGGCTCTCGGCATTGGGTTTTGCAGCCGGCATCAGGCGATCGCCTCGCTCTGGTATAGGGGTTGACCCGAGACGCGGATCTCGACCGAGCGCTGGTAGCGCCCGAGCGCGTCGCGGTTCACCTCGAGCCCAAGCCCCGGCGCGTCAGGCACATGCACTTCGCCATTGGCGTCGGGCCTGAGATGCGTGCTGGTGATATCCACCGCCAGCTGCTTGGGCGCTGCCGGATATTCGCAGATCCGGCTCGCCTCCACTCCGGCATAAGGCTGCAGCGACGCCGACAGCGCCAGGTGCGAGGTGAAGGTGTGGTTCACATAGGTGACGCCTTTGCCAGCGGCATAGTCGGCCACCGCCTTGGCCGGGGCGATGCCGCCGATGCGGCCGCAATCGATCTGCACGAAGCCCACGCCGCCGAAATCGATCAGGTGACGCGCCATGTGCACATTGTGCGCGCCTTCACCGCCGGCGAGCTTCACCCCGCCGCTGCGCTTCGACAAGGCCCTGTAGGCCTCATAGGCGCTGGCCTGGAACGGCTCCTCGAGCCAGGTGGTGCGGGTGGCTTCGAGCGCCGGCACGCGCGCTGCGGCGGCCTCGACGTCCTCGACCCAGATCTGGCCGGCGTCGACCAGCAGATGTCCGTCGGGCCCAAGCGCCTCGCGGGCGGCGTGGAGGTGGTCCGCATCGCTGTCGACGCCATTCTCGCCAAACCCGGCCCAGCCGAACTTGATGGCGCGAAAGCCGCGCGCCGTCGCCGCTCGGCCCGCCTGCAGCGTCTCCTCGGCGGTCGCGCCGAACAGCAGCGACGCATAGGGCACCTTGGGGTAGGTTCGTTCGTAGCCGAGCAGTTGCCACACCGGCACGCCGCGTGCCCGCCCGAGCAGATCCCAGAGCGCCATCTCGACGCCGGAAAACGTGTGCGCCGCCTGCAGCAGGTCCATCGAGTTGCGCTCGACCAGGGCCGCGATGCGGCGGATATCGGCCGGTCCATCGAGCTGTTCGCCCAGCACCGAGGCGGAGACCGGCTGGCACACCCCGTGCGAGCGCGGCGTGACGAACGCCGCGATGGAAACCAGCGGCGAGGCCTCGCACTCCCCCCAGCCCTCGAAGCCGCCACCCGCCACGCGCACCAGCAACGCGTCCTGGCTCCCGTCGGCCTCCAGCGTCACCTCAGGCATGGCGAGATAGAAGAAATCCACGGCCTCGATGCGCATCCAACCCTACTCCATCGTCTCGATAAATACGATCTTTGACAGATGAGGTTGGGATTTGGAAGGGTGGTTGGGGCCGTTTCGATCATTAAATACGATGTTTGACGTGATGGGCGCTAGTTCGCCTGAACCGTTGGGGGCGGCCCGAGCCACTCCCACATCGGGCACGGAAGCTGGGCAGGGGACGATGCGCCCGGCGAAGGCAACTGGACGCAGCCCATGAAGGGCGCGTTCGCGATGCGCCATGGCGGGCAAAGCGCACCCGTCTCGCCGGCAGTGTTGCCGCCCGACTGTGCTTGTCGCGCTTCGCCTTCGTGGGGGCCTCCGCCGTGGTCGTCGGCGGCGTTTCCGTTCCCTCGATTACTCCCGACCTGGCAATTGCCCTGTCCGTTGCCCGAGTTCCCGTTCCCGTTATTGTTCCCGATATTGCCGTTACCGTTGCCGTTTCCCGACCCGGCCCGAGCATCGGCGACAACCAGCCCCGCAGTGGCGAGGAGGCCGAAGGCGATGGCGACGCCGACCAGCCGATGGATTGAGGGGAATGCGCGCACCCCTACCACCGCAGCGTCGCGTTGCCGTTGAAGTTGCCGTTGAAGGCGCCGATGTTGTTGTTGCCGTCGTAGAGGCCGCCATTGCCGTTGCCGTTGAAGGCGCCGGTATTGCCGTTGCCGCTGGTCGGCGATGTGTTCCCCAGGCCGTTGAAGGCGCCGACATTGCCGGTCCCGCCATTGAAGGCGCCGACATTACCGGTCCCGGTGTTGAACGCGCCGATGTTGCCATTGCTGATCGGGGCGCCGTTGCCATTGCCGTTGCCATTACCGTTGCCGACCCCGACGTTGAGGTTGCCGTTCCAGTTGCCGTTGCCGATCCCGATATTGCCGTTGCCGTTGCCGTTTCCATTGCCGATCCCGACGGCTCCGGCCTGAGCCGGCAGGAGCAGGAGAAGGGCACAGGCCGCTGATACGATCAGGTTTTTCATTTTCATCCTCCGGAGCTTGAGGAAGACGCCGGTATCCTGCGGCCGGGGCTAGCCGCATCGCGCGCCGGCGTCTCCGAGCGGCGATCCTAGTGGTTCAGGTTGCCGTTCCAGTTGCCGTTGAAGGCGCCGTAGTTGTAGTTGCCGTTGCCATTGCCGTTATAGGCGCCCAGGTTCAGGTTGCCGTTGTTGTTGCCGTTCCCGAACCCGTAGTTGGCGTTGCCGTTGTTGTTGCCGTTGCCGACGCCGACGTTGCCGTTGCCGTTCCAGTTGCCGTTGAACGCGCCGATATTGCTGTTGCCGTTGCCATTGCCGTTGCCGATACCGACGTTGCCATTGCCGTTCCCATTGCCGCTGCCGACTGACATGGCATCGGCGAAGCCGGTAAAGGCGATGACGGCGACGGTCGCGAGAAGCAGTGCTTTCATTTTGACGACTCCAAGTTGGCTGGGTGTTTGATCACCATGTGGTGACACGACCGATCATCCGGCATTGGTCGGGCCGGAAAAACCGGCCACGTCAGGACGTGTGCGTCGGGTTCGCTTCCGGCGCCGACGTCCGGGAAAATCCGGCAGCCCGGGGGAATGCCTGACAGACACCCCTTTGCGCCTATTCTAGGTTGCGCGCTCGGTGATAGGTTGCCTGCGTCAGGACGTGCCGGCTTAAGTGAAGGTATGGTCGATGAGTAGATCCATCGGGCGAGCGGGCGCCGCGCCGCGCTTCAGAGACAGAATTCCCAAGCGACATCTGTGGTTCGGAGCCGCCTCGCTCGTGGTGAGCGCCGTCGTTGCTTGCCTTTATTTGCTGCAGAATGCCGATGCCACGATGCCGCTATGGGGCTATCGTTCCGATGATCTGATCCTCGCCATCACCTTCTCGGTCAACTTGCTGACCGGTGTGACTTTGGTTGGTGCCGCCCGGCGGGAGATCAGGTCCGACCAGCAGAGGAACCTCGCCGAGCAGCAGGTTCTCGAACGGGAAAGGCAGCTACGCACCATCCTGCAGCAGATGCCCGCGGCGGTCTGCGTCATGACCTCGGCCCATGAAGTCGTACTGTTGAACGACAACTACCGAAAGCTGTTCAGCAACGCCAACGCGCAGCATCTTACGGTGCACACCGATTTCGACGCCTTCAGCCCGTCCGGCGAGCGCTACACCGTCGACCGGTGGCCGTGCCGGCGGGCGCTGCGAACCGGCGAGATCGTCCATGGTGAGGATATGCTTCTCAGCGTCGGCAACGGCGACCGGGTGTGGCTCTCGGTCAGCGCTGCCCCCACGCCGAGCAGCACGGGGGCGCCATCCTCGGTGGTGATCGTGTTCAGCGACATCACCAGCCGCCGGTTCATCGAAGAGGCCAACGCCAATGCGCTGAAGGCGATCATGCGGGCCCAGGAAAGCGAGCGGCTGCGCATCGCACGCGAGTTGCACGACGAGCTGGGTCAGGATCTCACCGCCCTGTCGATCGGTTTGAAGGGGCTGGAGGCGACCGCCCTCGATGCCGACCGCAAGGGCAGGCTGGCGGGGTTTCGCCGGACGGTGGAAATGCTGAGCCGGCATGTCCGCGCCATCACCACGGAACTGCGCCCGCTGGTGCTGGCCGATTTCGGCCTGCGCAAGGCGCTGGCGGAGCTTGCCGAAGGGTGGGGCGAGCGGCTCGATATCGATGTCGACGTCCACCTCGACGATTTGCCCGAGCGCCTGCCGGAATCTTCCGAACTGGTGGCCTACCGCGTCGTCCAGGAGGCACTGACCAATGTCGCCAAACACGCCAACGCCCACTCCATCAGCCTGACCGCCCGGCTGAGCGACGGTCAGCTTCGGATCGTCATCGAGGATGACGGGCTGGGGTTCGCGCCCTCCACCCAATCCCCCGACGAGGCGCATCACTTCGGTCTGACCGGCATTCTGGAACGACTGTTGACGGTCGGCGGCACCCTGGAGGTGGAAAGCAGCCCGGGGTTCGGGACGACGCTCTTCGTCAATCTGCCGATCCTGGAGGAGGCAGCCGATGGCCGAGCCCTGTACCGTCTATCTCATTGACGATCACCCCGTCGTGGTCTCGGGGCTGCGAGCGCTGCTCGAGGCCCAGGGTGAGTATGTCGTGGTTGGCGAAGCGGGCGATTACGCCGCCGGGCTGGAGGGCGTCCAGGCCGCGTCGCCGAACATTGTGATCGTCGACGGTTCGCTCCCCGGCGGGTCCGGCATCACCCTCGTCAGCCAATTGCGGGCCGCTCAACCGGGCCTGCTGCTGCTGGCCCTGACGCTGCACGAGGAGAGCACCTATGTGCGTGAGTTCTTCAAAGCCGGCGCCAATGGCTTTGTGCTGAAGCGCACCGCGGCCGACGACCTGCTGCGGGCGCTGCGCTGTGTTCGGGACGGCGGCATTTTCGTTGATCCCGGAGTGGCCAGCAAAGTGGTAGCCAGGGCCAGGACGTTATCTCGACCCGTGGAGGATCTGAGCGAACGCGAGGAAACGGTCATCCGCCTCGTCGCCCAGGGCTTCAGCAACAAGGAAATATCCCGCAAGCTCTCGATCGGCATCAAGACCGTCGAAACCTACCGCGCCCGAGCCTATGACAAGCTCGGCACCAAGAGCCGCGCCGCCCTGGTGGAATTCGCCATCAGCGAAGGCTGGTTCGACCAGGACATGCCGCAGCGGCCACGCTAGCACGCCACGGCGGAGATCGGCGCCGGGCGCTGCCCCGCTGGTCACTCCGACCTCGGAGTGGGGTCAAGATGCTCCGGCCAGCAATACCACGCCGACAGCGAGCGCCAGAAGACCAGCAACAATCGACGCTGCAGCGCCAATCGCGCCAACTGAGAACAGCGCCATTCTGATAGGTGGGCTGGATGCTCTGCTGGCCAGTCGTCTGCCCGCGTAGCCACTCGCTACGCCAATAGCAATCAGCGCGATGACAGGAACGGGGGCTAAGAGCATTCCCACCGGCAGGCCCTCAGCGAGCTCGTTAGGTAATCTACAGCTTGGATGTACCGCAACCGCACACCCTGGCCTAGGGGGGCGACACAACCGCCGGGTCCCACCTTGACGTCGCGCCCGGCTTTCGGCACATACGAGACCGTTGCGGGTGTAGCTCAATGGTAGAGCAGAAGCTTCCCAAGGTCCCCGAACGCTTCTCGATGTAGCCAAAAGTGCTTATCTTACAATTGGTTACGCCGAAATATCAGTCCAGCAACACCCCGAAAACCACCCGAAATTGCGGTAGAGCCGCACAGGAAATCGCACCACTTTTGGTAGGTGCGAAGACCGGCGATTTCTCCGGGTGATCGGGAGGAATATCCGGGAGATTTCCAACCTAGACCCCCGTTTGGAACAGCACCAGTAGCGTACCCAGCGTCATCCTGCGGCGTCGGAAGTGCGGAACTCCGTGCATCAGCATTTTGACGTCAGCTGGATAAGTGTCGGGAAGCGCCTGCCCGCTTCCACCGGTGGGCATCGGGTTGAGTGTCAGGCGCGACTCTTGTCATTCTGCCCCGTCCATTCATCGATCCAGAGTCTCGTGTGATGACGGCCAAACCACGCATTTTTACACGACGCGAACTCTACGACCTCATTTGGTCTATGCCGATTTCGAAGCTCGCCACCGACTTCGGCATATCTGATCGGGGGCTCGCCAAGATATGTGAGCGCCACCGTGTCACCGGGCCGACCCGGGGCTATTGGGCAAAGCTCGCCGCCGGAAAGAAGGTCAAGCAATCGATCTTTCGCGAAGTGGATGATCCCGTTCTGAACCGGATCATCATCAACTCCAGTCTGGCACAGCTGCCAGATGGCATGGAGGAAGTGCTCAAGGCCGCAAAGGCAGAACGGATAGCCAGACGTACACTTCAGCCGGAAGAGACATCTGCAAGTTTTGAGATCGTCGAACAACCGCACAAGGCAATTGCCGCCACCGCTCGATCCCTCCGCGGGTCCAAGCCAAATGGATGGGGCGTAGTTTCGGCGGTCGGAGAGGGGATGTGTGGGATCGCGGTCCATCAGCGAACCGCCGAGCGGGTCGTATCTTTCCTGCACCAGTTGGCATCGAAGCTTCAGGAACGCGGGTTCCAACTCATTCCTGAGGGTCAGCGCATGGCGCTGGTAGTCGGGCCTGACAAGATCGCCTTCACGGTCACCGAGCGATCCCGTGGTGAAAAGCACGAGCCCACTGACGATGAGCTAGAGCTTCAGGCCAAGTACGACCAGCAGGCCGACAGGGCTCGTCGACGGGATGACTGGTCCGCGTACACCTCGTTGTTCGGAAAGAAGGCCTACCCCGAAATCGACATCGTTTACTCCGGACAGCTGGTGTTTTCAGTGGAGGGGTACTCCCACGGCCTCCGGAGGACTTTTGCTGACGGGTAAGACCCAGACCGTCGAACGCCTGCTGCCTGATATCGTTTCTGGACTTGAAGTCCTCCTGGCCAATGAGAGGGCCCGGCGCGAGGAGAATGAGGAGCGTCAACGACAATGGGCAGAGATGTCTCGCAGGCGAGATTTGGCGAAGCGCAGAAAGGAGCGGGAGCAGAAGCGAATCGAGTATTTGCGAAACCTGGTGGAACTGCAGAGGGAAGCCGCGGATATCAGGACGTGGTTGGCATCGCTGCCCGCCGACAAGTTGGAAAGTGAGGCAGCCGATTTAGGAAGAATGCTAGCTTGGGCAAGTGAGCGATTGGCGACCCTAGACCAGGCCACCACGATAGATGCCGCGAAGGCAACGCTGAACGGGCTGCTTCTCTTTCCTGAACTCGACGAACTGCATGATCCGTTGGGTGATCCGCCCGAGCGGCGTGGCTATTGGTGATTGCCGCTTAGGCCCTTCCTGTCTCGGTAGCCGTAATGAGAGCGGCGGCCCCGTATTCAAGTTCCTTCACGAGAGCTCGTCCGTCGCAAACAGCCGGTGGAAGGACAACTTGGTGGCGAGACCCGCAAAGGCAGAGGTCAGGCGGACTTGATCTGAATATGGACATCCGCAATGGGGGGAATGCCCGATAGACCTTCCATGAAAGCAACGACCGCCGGCGGAGGTACCCGACTGGCGAAGCCACCTTCAATCTGATCTAGGAAGAGTGCTGCCGATTGGCCGAAATCCAATTGCAGGTCAGCCGGCTTGCAACAGTTGGCGTACCGTCGCGTCTCCGACCCACATCCACAAAGCTCGTCGTCTTCGCACTCTATACGCCGGTAGAACGCCGCAACTCTGGGGTCGACACCGAATAGGCCGTATTGCTTACCTGGCCATCGCCCAAAGCAATCAAGGTACAGGTGGCGTAAGGTCCAAACGCTGTAGAGGTCCAGTAGGGTTCGAAGGTCTCCGCCTTCCGCCCACGCACCGTCATTAGGCGAAAAAGCGCAGATGGAACCGTCTTGGAAATTAGTGTGCCGGGGTCCAATCCACTTAGGATCGGCGTCGGCAGCTGCCCAGAAGGCCCAAGCGCGAGGACCCAAGCCAGGGCTGTACGGGAGAGCAACTAGAAATATGGCTTCTCGCGCCAAGCCCGGAATTATCGAACTTCTTGCGAGAAGCCATAGGCCGTCATCGTCGGGGAAGGTCTGGAGCGTAGGATACGCTTCTGCAAGGCTTGTCACCTGACCTTCATAGGCCGCGCGGAGCACATTGCCGCGGATCCGTGATGCGGCACCGGCCGACCGTGATCCACGGGGCGTCCTTTGCCGTCGGGCGGACCCTTCCCATGATCGGGTTGCGGATCCTCTCTTTGTTTGTCGTTCATAGCCTTTCTCCTGGGCTGTGGTTGTGTTGGGGGATTCTTGATCCAGGGCGATTAGCCCGTGGGTATGCACTCGAAGCAGTCGGTGCGCGTTGAGGGCGGTCCCGAGCTGCTGCAACATGACTTGTGCCTCCGCCGAGAAGGTGGCTTCACCTGGAATCGGAGATGTGCGAGTCTGTGTCACCAGCACAGGCTGCGCCCGGAGGTTCCCCTGTGTCAAGGCGTGTCGTTCGCACGGAGTAAGATGCCCTCATTTGAAGAGAAATTGGTCCAAGCCGTAAGAAGGAAGCGCGAGACCGAAGGTCTCAGCATACGTGCGCTCTCGGCGGTGGTCGGCGTGAGCTTCTCCACGCTGGCGCGCATGGAGCGTGGAGAGGGACAGCCGGACAACAACTCGAAGATCAGGCTGTTGCAATGGCTCGGAGCTGAAGCTGAGGACGCAGGCCTTGGCTTCGACAACGTCGCTTTCGTTCATTTTCGCGCGGGGAGGAATATTCGGTCGTCGACCGTAGATGCGCTGTTAGGTGCGGCGGTTTGTCTGCGGCGCGAGATGGGCGCTAAGGACGGATGGAAGCACCAGGAGGATCGGGAAGATCGCGCGTCGGGGGACGGCGTCTCCTTGTCGAAGGAGGAGCTAGAGGAAACGGCGGAGAGGTTCCGATCTGACCTGGGCCTGGCGCACGACGATGCCCTAGATAGTCTCCGCATCGACGTGGAGGGTGTGCAGGTGGTCCCAATCGCGAAGACCACTTGTATCGATACCACGACCATGGGTGAGCTTCGCGGAAACGCCGGGAGCGAATGGTCTGCGATGAGCATTCCGTTGGACCCAGAGAACGAGAATTGGGTCGTCCTTTTGAACGATGGCCACACAGTCGAAAGGCAGCGGGTAACCGTCTTGGAGGAGTACTGGCATATTCTCCTGGGCCACAAACTAACGAAGATTGCCCGCGTGGCCGAGGCGTTTGGCCGAACCTATGACGCAGCGGAGGAGCACGATGCCTACTATCTTGCTTCAGCAACGCTGCTGCCGAAGATCGCCATCGTCAACGCGGTGAACAAGAAGCGCTCGTCTGAGGATATAGCGCGGACGTTTGGTACGTCACCCGAGCTCGTGGAATACCGGATAAAACGGCTCGGTATGTGGCGGGAGCATGCGGGCAAGCAAATCAAGCTGGCGCCCGAGTAAAAATGAAGGCTCCGAGCGATGGCGGTCGGGCCCGTTCCATAACGCCGGCTACGCGAAGAGGCTTGGAAGGCCTCACGGCTGTTCAATGTTGCCCACCGAACTCCATTGGGGGAAGTCGGCTCCTGTTGCCACGCAGAGGAGCCCCCGATGGCGAAGAAAGCCGAACCAACTCCCACCAAGGAACCTAACGTCGAGGCGGCCAAAGCCGCCATCGCGGCAGGCAAAGCCCTGATTGCAGAAGGAAAGACTAAAGCTGAGGCCGCAATGGCCATCTACATCCAGATCGAAGGGGAGTCGCAGGAGACTGTCGTCAAGGCGTTCGTTGAGGGAGCTACCCTCACTGAAAAGGGGGCACTGACGTACTGGTACAACTGTCGTCGGAAGCTGAAAAAGATGCGGCTTCTGGGTCAGATTGAGGGTGGAGCCGCGCCTGTCGAGAAGGGATAACTCAGATAGTTTTGGAGTGTTTCCATAAAAATGGGGTGAGTGATCCCACCCCTACACCCCAACCACACCGTGATATCGATCCACGATATCGATCCAGTTGATCCACTTCCCACTGTCGAGGGGGATAACTGACGGTGATTTTCGACTGTTCTATATAAAGAGGGGGAGTGATCCCCTTCAAAACCGCGTGGACATCCGCGATCAGGTAGAAGACGGTGGTGTTAGTGATGGAGGGAATTTCGAAAGGACGATCAGCTTTGAGCGAACGGTGGTGATTGCCACGGATCATGATAGCTGGAGCGTCGTTTCGAAATTTCCTTCATCACCGACACCTTTTCCATATCCCACTCATACCGGGTGATCCGCTTGTCACCCTCCGCGATCCGCTCCTTTAGTTTGGACAGCCTCAACCCCGCACAACTGAGGAGGGAGTTGAGCTGGGAAATCGGCTTGGTGTTGAGGTCGGCACGAACCTCCATCCCGAACTGGGACTCGAACTGAGGCTTGTGCCGCTGAACAAGGGTGATGAACTCATCCAGATCACGGGTGTCAATCACACGCGACCACTCGAAGCCTACTTCATTCCAAAGACCGGCCGAGAACAGAGCACGCTGGAGCAGAAGGGTACGAAAGTGCCTGGACGGGATGACCTTGATGATGGGGTCGGTGAACTCCTTCTCCTTCAGAATCTGCGTTTGGAGCCTCACAACTTCGGGATTGATCATGTCCTCGAACAGGAGGACGCGTGGAATGAACCTTCCTCCCTCGTGGGTCACCAGCAGATCCTTCGAGATTGGCTCCCTATAGAACAACTCGACCCTCGTACGGTCGAAAGAGGCTCTGAGTTCTGACGGGACAACCTCATTGCTCTCGATCAAGCCGCGAACCTCATCCATCTCGTCGTAGGTCAGCTGGCGAGCGTTGGTCACGGTATCGAGGTACTTTTCATCGACCCGCTGTTTCGCGTCGTCGATCCAGTCCTTCCCCGCGTTCGCCAGCAGTCGATCAGCTGGGACGATCTCGATGGGATAATTCTGCCGTTCCTTGTATGCCTTGAAGTTGCGTTTCAGGTTGTTCTTCGAAGCGCGTTCAACGCTGACCACACTACAAGCCAGGTTGAGTAGGGGATGGGTTTCGTTGAAAGAGGGGGAGCCGTCGCTTTTGTACCCCTGGATCAGCGTTTCCATCAGTCGTTCCACAATCAGATCGGCTTTGACTACATCGAGATTGGTTTCGAATCCAAACCGCGATGGGGTGATGTAGAGGCTGACGGACTTCGGATTTCTGACCCGGAGAAGCTGCTGATCACACTCAAAATGGGTGGAAATCAGGGGTTCAAAGATGCCGAACACGTGGTCAAAAACCTCCTCACCATTCTCGAACGAGATATCGACACCGGTGGAGACGGAGGGGCTGGTGAGGATCACCTGATACTCCCTCGCAGTTTTCCTGATGTTGGAGAGGAATTCCTGTATCGCTGGCTGCTGGGAATTGGAGCTGGTGACGCTGATAATCTTCCCGTCTGGAACGAACCCACGAAGTGCCTCGTAGAGGCTCTCGATCAGCGTCCGAGAGTTGGCGGTGATGTAGCAGCGTTTCCCCTCTTTCACGGCCTCGTGGATTTCAGCAATCAGATGGTTCCTCGACTCATAGAGCCGCACGGGCTTCTTTTCGTCGCTGTACTCGTTGAGGAAGATGGTGGTGTCCTTCGACACCTCGCTGGTTCGATAGCAGGCGTTGAGGAACCGGAACGTCGTCCATCCCAGATCGGCATCGAGGGCGATCACCCGCTTCGCTCTGGAAATGTGATGACGGAGCCGATGTATCGTGTCGTTCCGCCGATCTTCCATCGTTTCGGACAGGAAGTGAGCGAGAAGCTGCTCGGACTCGTCGATGACGATGTAGTCGTACTCGATGTTCCGGGCCTTCGAGAGGCTGTCGAGGCAGACACCGTACCGGCTGGGATTGAACGGTACTCCGTCCACTCCTTCATCGAGATAGCAGCTTAGCTTCAGCCGCTCGCAAAGCTGACGGATGAGAGCGCGGCGATGACCCACAAGGAGAACTGAGGTGCCTGGGTCGGCAACCACTTGGGACACGAACTCGGTCTTTCCCGTACCCTTGGGGCTCTTGACCAACGTGATCCCCTTGGGGATTTGGAGGTCATCCTTCAGATAGCGGCTGTTGAGGATGTACCCTGTGGCATCCATCATCCCTTCAACTGCATCCTGGGTTGGGAAGAGGTGCTTGTAGGGTGAGGCTTCGTGGGGAACGAACAAATCCCAATTCGGTTTTGCGTGGAGGGAGAACTCTTTCGCTACCTTCACCGCTTCGTCGAAGGTGTCGAAATTGTAGGTCTGTTCTTCAGGCCAGTATGTCAGGCCGCATGCGGAACAGCTAACCCCGTTAACCCCATTCGATGAGCTGACGACGACGAATGCGCTGGCATTCTGATCATCGTGTTTGGGGCAGTGGATGGTGGTTTGACGCTTGAGGGAAGAGAGTGGAACAAGCTGGGATGAACCCGAAAGTCGAACAAGCTGGTTGTGATCTAGCACGACCGTAGACCGACCTGTCGCTGTCCACTGTCCCTTCGACCCCTCGGGTTGGAATGCGTTCTTCCCGGCCTCGATTAGCTCGTTGATCCTGGTGGTGGACAACCCCCGATCCCAGACGCGAGTGTCCCCTTTGCTGCTCCCAAAGAACATCCGCGCACCATCGACAGCAGCCAGGTCTGATCGGAGTTGGAGCGCGAGGGAACGAGTGGCGCTTACCCAATCCCTCATGGACTCGATCGGGTGTTCCAGCGCGAAGATCATCCGAAACCGGCGTACTTCCTTGGTGCTGCTGGGAGTGGTGTATAGGATCGTCAGAGCCTCTTGGACGACCGGGTGATGTGACACCTCTTCAGCGGTCGGAGCCCCATCGAAATCGAGCGAGATGACACCGCAACGGACGAAGTTCTCGTTCTTCCGCTGTTCACCCCGAAAAATGGGGCCGTATGCAAATCCCCTCTTGATCGCTCTGTTGAGCTGTTCTGGGGTGATCTCCCAAGGAGAAAACCCCTTGGACCATGCCCCCTCCTCAGTCGGAGACTTGTCGAGGAATCCCCTGTTTATCGACACGGGGAGTTTATGGTTGAGCCAGTCTGTCATGTGAGCCTTGTTGGGGGGAGACGGTCGGCATCTCCCCCGATCTCAAGAAGAGGACTAGAGCTTCATGAGGAAGCCGTGCCCGTAAGGCAGGCGGCAGTAGACAGCCCTGTCCCCGTCGTCCAACTCGCCGATCGTCCAGCGACGGCGGGCGCGATTGAAATCCACGACTACCTTGCTGAACTCAATCTCGCTTTCGTGGGCGTACTGGAGGTGCTTGCCGACCTTCATCAGGCTTTCGAACGGCCAACCTGCCATTTCGGCCACATGCAGGTGACGGTCCGTCCCCTGGAGGTAGTAGTGGTGGTAGTATTGGGGATCGATGTCGGTGAGATTCAGGAAGATGTGCTTGGGGTTCCCCGCGTGGTCGGCGGGGAGGGAAAGTTCATAGCTCATGTTTTTGCTCCGGTTGGATTGATCTTTGCAGGCAACAACGACCGGCCGGAAGTTGACTTAGGGGCTGAGATACCCTTAACTAGCTCGAGTTAGGGGTGCTGGTGCCCGAAAGTGATGTGTGTTTAGCAGAAGGATACGGGTAGTCAATACCCTTAAGTGCAATGAGACCTGAGTATGTTGCTGCATTGGCCGACCTCGCCCCATATGCCGTCGCAATTGCCCTCTTTCGAGCGGAGGGACGCCGCGTCGAGGTTCTCCTTCGCCAGCCAGATTGGATGCGGCCCGAGGGGCATTGGATGCTGCCCGAGTTCGAACTGGAGCCGGGACAGACGATAACGGGATGTGCAGAGAATGGGGTCCGAATGCTCACGGGCATAAAGGCAGTCTCTGCGACAAATTTCGAAACGCGGATCAGGGGCGCAAGCCCATTGGGAGGAGTTGTCTCCACTTGCTTTGCTTGCGTTCCGAAGAAGTCGAACTTGCGTTCAGCTAGCGGCGCCAGGCATCGGTGGGCCCCCGTAGACTCGTTACCCACACTCCTCGCGAACTATGATCGGTCAATAGAGGAGGCATTGAAGGCCCTCTCTTACAGCCCGAAGGACGTAGCAGTTCTGGTTAGCAGTCCAGAGTTCACCATTGCCGAGCTGCGAGATGGACTGAACGAGGTGAGACGGCTGGCTAGTGTAAAGGGTCAAGTCGATATCCGAAACCTCAGACGTCAGTTGGACGGATCGGATTGGATGAACGAGACCGGCAGAATGAGTAGTGGGGCCCATCGACCGGCAAAGTTGTATGTCGTCCAGTGATTTCTGGTTGAGCAACGAGGGTAATGGGGAGACGCCGTGCGTCGGAAGGATCCTCCGATGCCCCTCGTCAAACGCGGAAATTCCCGGTTCTGGTATGTTCAGTTCCAGTTGAACGGTCGGACCTTTGTCAGGTCAACCCGAACGACGGACCGAAAGGCCGCCGAGAAAGTTGAAGCCCAGGCCAAGGCGGAGGCCTACTCCGAAGGCGTCCTCGGCAAGAAAAAGCAAATCACGGTGTCGGATGCTTTGCTCAGGTTCCTCGCCAGCAAGGAGGGAACCCCGAGCTACCGCAACCTGATCAGGAGGAAGAAAGCCCTCCTCGCGACGTTGAGTGGTAGCGGGCCGATATCATCTCTGACCAACGGCGACCTCGACCGTCATAAGCAGCGGCGGACCCAGCAGGGACGAGCCCCACAGACAGTGAAGCACGAGCTGAACATGATCATGGGGGCGATCCGTTACGCCAAACGGAACGGGTTCGAAATCCCTGACCTTACCCCTCCGACCGTCAGAATCCCCGGTGGCAAGCTTCGATACCTGTCTTCAGAGGAGGAAAGGCGACTGCTTCGGGAACTTGACCCCAATCGTGTCAGCAACGGCCTCGCGCCAGCTGATGAGCGTGATCCGAAGAAGATGCAGGACATGCAGGATAACTACGACCTGATCGTCATCCTGCTCGATACTGGAGCGAGGTACAGCGAGATTGCGACCCTGACATGGGATCAGATCGACCTTCCCAACCGTGAGATCAGGTTGTGGAGGTCGAAGGTGGAGAACGAAAGCCTTCTGTTCATGACAACCCGCGTGACGAACGTCCTCGCAAATCGGTTGGAGAGCAGGGCGGGTAAATTCCTGTTCTCAAATTCAAAAGGTGGAGCGAGGCGATACAGTGTTATCGCGATACGGAAGGCATTCGACCGAGCTGGACTCCACGACTGCACCGTTCACACCCTGCGTCATACTCACGCTTCTCGACTTATCCAGAACGGGATGAGCGTCTACGAGGTGAAGGCAGTACTCGGTCATGCCGATATCAGGACGACGATGCGGTATGCACACCTCGAGGAAGCCAAGGTGACGAGCCGGGCGAGGGATGTGATCGAAGCTCTGTCTCGCTCGAGCCTGGACTAGTTCCAAAGGTAGAGCAGAAGCTTCTAGAGCTTCAGCCTCAGCGTTGGTTTTCACCGGCTTTCTGCGGGCTTGCCGTAGCCCAAATCCAGAACTGGTAGATTTCCTGGTCGAGCCTGGCGATCTGCCCAGCCAGTCCGGCTCGCGCGATAAGTACCTGATCCAAGGTAATGCGAGTGAGGTAAGTGGGCAGTGGAACGATACAGCGACGAACAGGAGCGGATAGCTCAGGCACTTGAGGCAAGCGACCACTATCGTGTGCTGCGTCGGCTTGTTCCTCGACCAGTTATTAATCCGCCCGATGGGACGCCGACCCGCATTGGCCTGTTCGTCGATGTAGAGACCACCGGACTGGAGTCCTCGACAGACGAGGTGATTGAGTTGGCGATGGTGCCGTTCACGTTCGGAATGGATGGGCGCATTTTCGAGATCGGTCGACCCTTGGAGCAAAAGGCGGAGCCTAGCCAACCCATCCCGCTCAACGTCCAGCAACTCACCGGCCTGACAGCGGGCGAGCTGTCTGGGAAGGTGATCGATCTGTTCGAAGTCGACCGATATACCAAAGCCGCCGATCTGATCGTCGCTCATCACGCCCGCTTCGACCGTCCCTTCCTTGAAAATCTAAGTCCCGCATTTCAGCAGAGGCCCTGGGCATGCTCGATGTCGCAGATCAACTGGTGCGAGCTAGGATACGAGAGCACCAAGCTGGAATATCTAGCCCTGAAAACAGGCTACTTCTTCACCGGTCATCGGGCAGTATGGGATTGCTTCGCGGGGATCGAGCTGCTCGCCAGCAGGGTAGGGGACTCCAACGGCATGTGCCGCTTGTTGAAGAATGCCCTGAAGACAAGCTGGAGGATTGGAGTCACAGGCTCTCCGTTCGCAGCCAACGCGGCACTTCGCGACCGAGGGTACAAATGGGTGCAGCGTCGTTGGGAAGTCGAGGTCGACGAGGCCTCAAAGGCAGCCGAACTGCTGTTCCTGAAATCCGAACGGTTTGGCAACGCCAGCGTCATCGTCGACAGAGTGTCGCCGTTTGAACGGTTCTCAGATCGGCGAACGCTACATGGGCCAAAGGGCGCACACTCTGTGTCAGCCGGATAAATATCGCAGGATGGAAGACGATCAAGACGGTAATCCTCTGACCGATGAACATCCCCTGCGACTGGTCCCCTGATCTCAATCCGAGGTTGGGTTTTTGATCATGAAAGGATCGCAGAACCAATCAGATCGGGATTCTTCCCCGATCAATCGGTTGACCGAATGTCTGGACCTAACCCGAGTGAGTGAAGGAATGCAGGATGGAAGGAGCCTGAACAGGGCATACGGAGAATGGTTCGGATCGATGATCACTGAGGCCTGCAGTGAGCCCAGCGAACCTAAAGCGATCCTGTTCATCACTCTGACATTCGAAAAGAATGGATCAGGTCGCCGTAGGCGACTGGCCGAAGGCCAAGCGGTTGGCGAGCTGGAGCTTGACGCATTCAACCATCTCTACAGCCGGGTATGCAGAGATGTCGTTGGTCGGAACTACCATAGGGAATCTCATCGATCGAACCTGCCTAAGGTGTTGGCTTTCATCGACGCAGAGGGGTCGAGGTATTGGAGTTCGATGAGGGATGCGGAAAACCTCCATGTCCATTCGATCTGGGTGGTTCCTGCAAACCGGACCGAGCAGTTGGAACGATCTCTACGAAGGGGATCATCAGCTCTGAACGGGAATGCACCGATCGATGCGATCGACATCAAGCCCATCGATCACGGTAACGGTGATTCCATCCTGCGTACGGTGTCGTACTCATCCAAGATGATGGGGTTCAACTCGATGAACCTTGGCGTTGCGGATGACTTTAGGGTGCTACCTCACTGAGCTGGGAAGGAAGCTTACGCGGGACAACGAACCGCGGTCGACAGTTCTCATAGAGATTGGGTGATGCCGCCCCGAGCGAAGATGGATGAACGACCTGTCTCAACTCGATTACCATCGACAATCTTATGCGATGGATTTGCCGTCACGATGATGGGGGCAGGCGAAAACCAAACTCAGAACCGATTTCAGCTATCCTGCGTCGGCAGCAGAGGTAGCCCCAGTTCCTTCAGAAATGCGTTGTGTTTCGCCGTTGCCAATCGGACTTGCTCATCGAGCCGCACCAGCTCCTCATGCGTGGCCGCCAGGTCAATCTCATCCCCGCCCACGGACGTGCTGATGTAGCGAGAAATGTTGAGGTTATAGCCCTCTTCGGCGATCCGCTCCATGCTCACGCGCTTGGAGTAGCGGTCCTCTTCCTTGCGGAATTGGTAGGTCGAGACAATCTTGCCGATATGATCTGGCGTCCCGTTCTCGCCATTTCCCAATTGGTTCTGGCGTTTGCCTTTAATGAAATGCTCGGCGGCATTGATGAAGAGCACATCGTCCGGTTTCTTGCACTTCTTTAGGATCAGGATGCAGACTGGAATGCCAGTGGAATAGAAGAGATTTGCTGGCAGGCCGATGACCGTGTCGATGTGACCGTCTTTCAGCAGCTTCGTTCGAATGCGTTCCTCAGCCCCGCCTCGGAACAGCACCCCGTGCGGTAGGATGATGGCCATCACGCCATCATCCTTGAGATAGTGGAACCCGTGCAGCAGGAAGGCAAAGTCGGCGGCGGATTTGGGCGCCAACCCGTAATTCTTGAACCGCACATCGTCGCCCATCGCCTCGGTAGGCTCCCAGCGCAAGCTGAAGGGCGGGTTTGCCACGATGGCATCAAACGATGGCTTCTTCGCAGGGTTCAACTCGCGCAATATGTCCCAGTCATTTGCGAGGGTGTCGCCATGAAAAATCTCGAACTCGGTGTCCTTCACCCCATGAAGCAGCATGTTCATGCGGGCGAGGTTGTAAGTGGTGATATTCTTCTCCTGCCCGAAGATCTTGCCGATGCCATGGGGGCCCATGCGCTTCCGTACGTTGAGAAGTAGCGAACCGGAGCCGCAGGCAAAGTCGAGAACGCTGGTCAGCCGATCCTTCTGGCCGGTGGCGGGTTCCTGGCTGTCGAGGGTCACAATGGCAGAGAGGATGTCGGAGATTTGCTGCGGGGTGTAGAACTCGCCTGCCTTCTTGCCGGAGCCGGCGGCGAACTGGCCGATCAGGTACTCATAGGCATCGCCCAGCTGATCTACCTCGGACGAGAAGTCGGCCAGCCCCTTGGCAATCTCAGCGATGATGGAACAGAGCTTTTTGTTCTTGTCCGGCTGGGTCTTCCCGAGTTTCTCCGAGTACAAGTTTATCTCAGAGAACAGGCCGCTGAACGTGCTCTGGAAGGACTCATTCTCTATGTACTTGAAACCTCTATCCAGCGTCAGTAGCAGTTCGTCGCTCTGTGTTCGGGCCAGATTCGCGATGTTGTTCCACAGATAGGGCGGCTGGATCACGTAATGCACCTTGCGGCGCATTTGCTTTTCGAAGTCGCCCACTTCGCTCGGATTGTCCTCGTACCACGCTTGCAGGGGCGTGCTCGCCCCGGAACGCGCCAGCACATCTTGTGGGAGATCAGGGTAGTCCGGTCCCAGTTCCCGCTTCGCAGCCGCCTCGTAGTTGCCCGAGAGGTAGCGGAGGAACAGGAAAGAGAGCATGTAATCGCGGAAGTCGTCGGCATTCATCGCGCCGCGCAGCTGGTCGGCAATGTTCCAGAGCGTTTTGCCCAGTTGCTTTTGGATTTGGTCGTTCATTGTACGGGTACTTCAAGGGGGGCGGGCGCCGGTGCTGGGGGGGAGGCCGGAACAATTCCTGGCAGGGCAAACTCAAACCGCGCGACGAATTCGCTCAGGATGCGGCGGAAAAGATCCTTGTTGTCCTCGCCCATCTCTGTGGGCTCGTGGATGGCATAGGCGCCGTGGCTCAGTAGGTTTAGGGCGCGGTTAAAGAGCGCTCGGTCCTCATCATTGTTCAGTGTCTTCAGGCAGAAGGCTATACTTGAATGCCCAAAGAAGGAGGCCGTCTTTTCCATGATGCTTCGCAGAGCGTTGAAGTGAAAGGTGTAGAGCTTTCCCTTGTTCGGATCAGCGGCTCTTTGCAGTTCGGCCAGTGTCGCGACATGGTGAAAGAAAGGCGTATCAGTGGTAGCTTGAAGTGTGTAGGTGCCGTCGCCGCTTGGGCGGTGCAGGAAATAGCGTTTGTGCTCAACCGCTGGTGAGTCATCGACCTTCCGGCCAAACTCGTTGCACATGACATTGAAGAACAGCGCGTGGTGGGAAGAGAAGATCACCTTAATCGGAGCGGGTGCACCGGCGCCATCCCTGCGTGAGGCTGCCCGACGAAGGAGTTTAGCCAGATCGCAGGCTACGGAGATCGCGTTGTTGTCATCCAGCGATGAGATAGGATCGTCGATATAGAGATATTTCTTCCCTTGATAAGATACATGCCCATCCAGCATGCGCTCGCAGATCGCCATGAAAATGCACCAGATGAAGATATTCTGTTCGCCCCGTGACACCTTGATATTGACCTGATCGCCCTTGCGGAAGCTCACAAAGTCAGGCTTGGAGACAGTTCCTTTCGCTTGCGCGAACTCTTTGTACGTAATGTCGAATTCGAAGTCTGCGTATCGGGAAAGATACTGGGCAATGGTTTCTTCCAGCGCGAGTTCTGCCATCGCGTCGAAGAAGGATGACTTGTCGTTCAGTTGAAGACGACGAACGCTATCGCCATCAAGGTCGTTTTCCCAGACGAACAGATCTTCAGTGAACGCGTTAAAATATAGCGTGTCGGGCGTCCCGGTCGGGTTCTTCTGGTTCTTGCGCTTTCCCGCGTCCTTAAATTCCATCGACAGGCGTGTCTTGCCGGTCCGGTTGTACGCGTAGATCAAGAGCAGTGAAATCGACTTCGTAGGGTTGTTCAGATCGTCACGAAGTCTTCCTACCAGAGTCTTCAGATTCTTGTAGGTGCTCATGCATCACTCTCGCCGACTTTGGGGAAAAGCTGCTGCATCAGCCCCTTCTTGTGGGCCGTCAGCGTATCGAGCTTTCGCGTCTCGGCCGCGAGCAGGTCGCCCAGGGAGGTGAGGCAGTCGGCGATGCGTTGCTGTTCGGTGAGTGAAGGAGCCCTGACCAAAAGTTCCAGGACACTTGGTTTGGAGATGTTCTTCATAGAGCCAGAACTACCTCCTGCCAGATTGGATAGAGCTGCTCGTCCCATATCTGATCCCAAAATCAGCGCAACAAAACGCATACTCGTCCCGGGTCTTGGCTTGGCAGCCCAGAGGCGATCTGGAAGAAAGATATTCGGATAGTGGTCGCCTACATAAGCATTGGCTCCAACAAGGGCGGGTGTATTCATGCGACTAATGATGATTGTATCTGCGCGGACAGGCTCTCTTACCCGCTGGATTTCGTCATCATCAATTACAACTTTGTTCTCCAGCGGTTCGAAGATTCCATTTGTAACGGCGCTCGTCTTTAACACACCAATTTCATGATTCATCGCAGGTCGGTCACCTGAATTGACACTTACACCAGCATCCAGCGCACTCACCAATTTGGAAAGTGAGGTCTCCTCCCAATCCCCGGCGCTCAGGAACTCGGGAAAGCGTAGGCGAGGTTGAGTTTCTCCTTGCTGGGGAAAAAGCCGCTGCATCAGGCCGTTCCTGTGGGCCCGCAGCGCCGCCACCTTCCGTCCTTGCGCTTCGATTAGCGCATCCGCAGAAGCCAGGCAGTCGCCGATCCTTTGCTGCTCGGGGAGGGTCGGCGTTGCGATCTCGATCCCGAAGAAGGTGTCTTTGCTAATGTTCAGCAAGCCGTTGCTTCGCGCACCGCTCGTGATGTGCTTCTTGAGCTGCTCTCCATGCTGGTTCTGCTCAAAGCATTGTTGAAAGAAGCCGTTCGAGAAGCCATCTTTGAGGCGGAAGGCGATGAACACGTTCGGCGCAGCGACCTCACCCCAACCTTGCAAGAGGTAGATACACCCCTGGGGAAATTTTAGCGAATTGCCTTTATTGAAGACAAAGTCACCGTCGCGAACCAACGTATAAACCCGATACTGATTGCCAGAGATATCGCGCCCGAACTTTTCAATCTGAGGGACAAATCCAATGCCGGCCGAAATACTGACCGGGGTAAGCTTTCTTTCGCCCACACGTTCGTCAACCGGAACAGAAGCTCTTCGCAAACTTACCGGCGCCCATGCCTCCGCCTCCTGAAACTCTGGAAAGCGCCGTTTCGGCGCCAGAGAGGACCTAGCACCCACCGCAGTCGCGGATATCTCCTTACTGCTCATAAGCGCTCAGCCCCGAAATCTCACGTCCACCGGCACGCTTCATGAGAAGCGGCATCAGGTCGGCCATTAGCTCCAGTTCTTTGACACGTCGCGCCTTCCAGTTCAGGCCAAGGGGTTCCATCAGGTCGGTCAGCGCCTCGCCGTCAAAGATCATGCGTTGCAGGATGATGTTCACAAAGTCATCGAGCGCCTCGGTGGTCAGGCCGTGTCTACCGGCGACACCCGCCAGTTCCGCCGCGTTCTTCTGCGCCTTGAATCGACTGTAGCCATCGCGGATCACCTTCTCGCTCAAACCTTCGCCCGCCTTCAGCGTAGCGATGTAGGCGGCGATATCCTCGCGCTCGTCCATGAACTTGGCATCGGACTGGATGAGGCCGATCAGCTGTTCACGGCTCATCTTCTGCTTGCCGGGTGTCGCCTCGGAATAGCGGGCTATTAGACCCATGATGTAGTCGTAGTCGATGACGGCCGAGGCAAATAGCACGAACTCGAAATCGAGCTGGTAGGCATCCTGGCTCGGCTTGTCAGCGCCCGTGCCCTGCTGAGCTCGGAGGCGCTGGGCGGTTTCCAGATAGGCACCGCGGAAACCCAGAAGGTCGTCGCGCGGCAGCACCTGTTCGATCGTTACGGCGTTTTCTGGGGTCAAGTCTGTGTACTGGTCAAGCTGGGTTTTGAGCCGCTGCACCTCTTTGAAATGCTCGATGAACGCTGCGCGGGCTGCATCGCCCTTGAGGTTGGCCACCGCAGCTGGGGCGGATTCCAGCCCTTGCGATTTCATGAATGCATCGAGCTTCTGCACCGCAGTTTCCAGTTTCTGGATGACCACCGGCGCCTTGTCGACTAGCCAGATTTCGCGGGCCTTTTCGGCGGCGGCTTCGCCCGAGAAAAGGGCGATGGCGGCATCGACCGCTCCCTGCTGCTGGCGGAAGTCAAGGATGTTGCCATAGGGCTTGGTGGCGTTCAGCACTCGATTGGTGCGCGAGAAAGCCTGGATCAGACCGTGATGCTTCAGGTTCTTGTCGACGTAGAGGGTGTTGAGGAACTTGGAGTCAAAGCCTGTCAGCAACATGTCAACCACGATCGTGATGTCGATCTTGTGGTGCTGCTGATTGGGGTAGGCCTTACGCAGGTCGGCATCTGGCCATTGCTGGTCTTTGATGCGCTTCTGCACATCCTGATAATACAGATCGAACTCGCCTATCTTGTGATTGGTGCCGTAGTGGGAGTTGTAGTCGGCCAGGATGGCTTTCAGCGCCTCCTTCTTTTTCTCCGGCTCGACCGCGTTGTCTTCCTTTTCCTGCGGCAGGTCTTCCTGGATCTGCTTCACATCAGCGTCGCCCTCGGCGGGCGGCGAGAAGACGCAGGCGATGTTCAGGTGCTGGAACCTGGGATCGGCGTCCAGCTTCTCGGCCTGCATCGTCTTGAACAGGGAGTGATACTCGATGGCGTCATTGATCGACGAGGTTGCGAGCAAGGCGTTGAATCGGCGCTGACCGGTGGCCGCGTCGTGCTTCGAGAGGATCGCCTCGATTACCGCACGCTTGGCCAGAGGTTCGCCCGGCTTGGGAAGGGTTTTGCCTTGCGGCTTGAAGTAATCGACATGGAAGCGAAGAACGTTTCCGTCCTCGATGGCGTGGGTGATCGTGTAGGTGTGAAGACGCTGCTGGAAGAGGTCTTCCGTCGTCTTCATGCTGGCCTGACTGTCTTCGATCTTCTGCTGGGCCGCATTCTGATCAAATATCGGTGTGCCGGTGAAGCCGAAGAGCTGCGCCCGCGGGAAGAATTCCTTAATGGCCTTGTGGTTCTCGCCGAACTGCGACCGATGGCATTCGTCGAAGATAAAGGCGATGCGCTTGTCGCGCAGGGGTTCCAGCTGCTCCTTGTAGCTCTTCTTGCCATTCTTCTTCTGCTGCTTGTTGCGCTTGCTGTTTTCATCCAGCGCGAGGCCCAGCTTCTGGATGGTGCAGACGATGACCTTGTCGGCATAGTCATCTGACAGCAGGCGGCGAACGAGAGAGGCCGTATTGGTATTTTCCTCGACGCAACCTTCTTGGAACTTGTTGAATTCCTCGCGCGTCTGCCGATCAAGATCCTTACGATCTACCACGAAGAGGCACTTCTCGATGTCCGGATTGTCCTTCAGCAGTGTCGACGCCTTGAAAGAAGTGAGCGTCTTCCCGCTGCCGGTGGTGTGCCAGATGTAGCCGTTGCCGCTATCTTGGGCGATCGAGTCCACGATCGCCTTGACCGCATACACCTGATATGGCCGCATCATCAGGAGTTTTTGTTCGCTCGCGACGAGAACCATGTACCGACTGATAGTCTGGCCAAGGGTACATTTGCCGAGAAATGTCTCAGCGAAGGTGTCGAGATGGACAATCTTCCGATTGTCCACGTCAGCGTATTCATAGACAGGGAGAAAGCGCTCGTCGGCATTGAAAGCGAAATGCCGAGAATTGTTGTTCGCGAAGTAAAAGGTTCGATCGCGGTTGCTGACGATGAAAAGCTGAAGGAAGCAAAGAAGCGTTCTGGCATAACCGTTTCCAGGATCGTTCTTATACTCAACGACCTGTTCCATGGCCCGACGTGGGCTGATGCCTAGTGTCTTTAGCTCGATCTGAACGGCTGGAACGCCGTTGATCAGAAGGATGACGTCGTAGCGGTGATGGCTGTAGTCCGTGTTGATGCGCAGCTGATTGATCACCTCGAAGGTGTTCTTGCACCAGTCTTTGATGTTGACGAGGCTGAAATTCAGCGGCGTGCCGTCATCACGGAGGAAGCTGCTACGCTCACGTAGGATGCGCGCGGCGGCGAACACGTCGGGTGTGATGACTTCGTCCAGTAGCCGGGCAAACTCGGGATCGGTGAGCCGAACGCCATTCAACGCTTCAAACTTCTCTCGGAAGTTCCGCTCTAGTGTGGCCCGATCTCGTATGTCCGGACGATATTCGTACTTCAGGTCCCGCAGTTTTGTGACCAATGACTCCTCAAGCCCGCGCTCTAGTGTGGTCATTTGAGAAGGTCACCCCGAAGGCTTGAAGGTCGTGCTTCGCCCCTTGCGGGGATTCGGTATGTTTAGCTGTTACCTGCCAAAATGAGGAGCCCCGTGGTTCACCACAAATAGTGATTAAGGGGCCAGCTAGGTCGCTTTACATCCGCTAGTCCGAGCGCTGGTTTGCCCTTTCAGCGATCTCAACCAGCTGCCTTATCCAGTCGGCGTCCAATTTTCGCGCTGCTAGAATGAGGCGCCCGATAAGCTGGCGACGAGCTGCATCAGTTTCTGCACCGACCGCATCTTCCCACCCAGTTAGGTAGTTGGGAGAGGCATTAAGTGAGTAGGCAAGGCTGACCAAAACCTCGAACGTCGGCCGATTGACCCCGGTTTCGAGCTTGCTGAGCGTAACTGGAGCGCACTCCGCAATCGCCACCAGTTGATCCTGCGTCAACCCGGCTGCCTTTCGAGCGGCCTTCAACCGATCAGGCAGGTCTTTTGCGGCAAGCAGCGATCGTTCACGTGGGGTCATCCCTTATCTGATGGGATGAGGTGGTGCCCTTGTGGATATCCATCCATACCAATTGTCGTTGAAAGTCATACCGATGCGAAGTATGAGCGACGATACTGATACATGGGGGATAGATTGGCTCTGGAAATCCGCGAAGATGCGTTGCGGGAGCGGAAATCAAAGACGATCGTTCGTGGGTTACCAGTGCTTCTCTCGCTACTTGTCCTTTCGACAGCCTCCATTCCCGTGGTTGGTGGGGAGACTCGAGGAACATCGATAACGTCTGAGACACCGATCGGCGAAATTCTCGATCTAGCCAAGCCGCGGCTCGGCCTGGCTGACCCCGAGTCGGTAAAGCTGCTGGTGAACCTCTATGTGCGAGCGACCACTCCCGGCCAGTTGACCTGGGAAGATGCGGGCGTGACCTACATTCGAGACTACACCCAGCAGTCTCTGCTCTGGCTATACCTGAGGGAAACCTTCCAGAGGATGGGCCTGCCAGAGCCCGCTGAGGACAAGGCAACAATCGATCGATTGGCCGACGTATTGGAGTACGCATACAGGATCGAGATCGATCCCCGGAGCGAAGCGATCTACCTCCCCGTCAACGTGAACGTTGGCCTTGTTGGAGAGATGGCATTCGGGCGGAAGAGTGGAATCATCGTTCGGTTTGAACCAACTGTATCGGTTAACTTGTCAGAGGAAGCTGCCGATATCTCCACCGTCGATGGGCTGCCTCCTCAGCTCAAGTTTGGCTTTGGCAAGCTGGATCACATTGAGGTCGTGACGAGCGGCATTCCTAAGGAAGAGATTGATGCCTATCTCGCGGATATCGAGCGGCGCAATCCTGGGGAAACCTACGACAACATCACCAAGGGGCCTCGGTACATCCACGGGTACAACGGAAGGCTGTCGTGCAACTACGTGCAGAAGCGAGCGGGCGACGGATTTGCGGTTGTGGATGCCTGGGATTGTTCGTTTAGGCTCGATAGCCGCCAGATCATGGACGCCTCCTAGTTAGATCGAGGGCGTTTGCTCGTTGCCTTGGTTGTATTCGTGGTCGAGGCGGTTCCCGCAACAAGGGAGCCGCCTTATGCCTTTCAACGAAGAAGCCCGAACGAAGCTGGATGCGATCATCCATGGTGCGGCAGTCGGAGAAACAGTCGGGCTCCTCGCGAGCACGATGTCAGAGGCAGAGAGAGCCGAAAAACTGACACCGGAAGGAATCCTCCAGCTATCTCGTCAATCCGACCTGACATCGACGTCGGCGGAGATGTTGAGGGCGACGAGCAAAGGACTCGAAGCCGCAGCTGCGGCGGGAAGCCCTTCGAACCTCGATGTTCGCGTCCAGCTTCATCAGGCTTATCGGGAGTGGGCTACGACCTCCCCACTGGCATGCCAATTTCGAAGCATTCGAATGACCCGAGCGATCCACTCTGGTCAGCTTGGTTCGTTCACATCAGTTGAGCGGGGAGGATGTGATGGGATGTTGTGCGTCTCCCCCATCGGATTGGCGTTCTCGGATGATCCCGGAAGGGCGTTCCAGATTGGTGCGGAGGCCGCTTCTCTCCTCGATGCCGACTTCAACAGCTATCTTGCCGCTGGGGTGGTAGCGCTGCTGTTCGCATTGATGGAGCAAGGTGCGAGCAACAGGGAGGCGATTGCCGAAACTCTGGCATTCATCCGACCCTTGGACTGGCCATGCGACGTGTCCAACACCCTTCGATCCATATTGGAGAGCGAGTACCCCCCCGGGGCCCACGCTCACCCAGCGTGTGCTGATTTGTTCAGTGCAGTGAGTGCAGCCAGCCAGGGAAGTTCTTTGTTCAGGGTAGGAGTAACCGCCGAAACTCTTAGAGCGAGTTCCAGTGCAGTCACACTCGCCGTCCAGTTCGAATGTGCCGCTTCAACCTTTCACGGCCGCGGCGCCATGTAATGCTGCTCCAGGGCATACGCGAACCCTTCTTCTGAAGGATGTGCTCCAAACTGGCTCGCCGCTTTCTCTGCCGCCGGAAGCCACATACGGGCGAACCGGAGCCAAAAGGTTGGATCAGTTGGAGTCTCTCCTCTCTTGGGGATATTCAGTTCCATCACCATCGGATCAAAATCAGCCACGAAGTGATTCCTCACGTGGTCGATATGCCCCTGATCTAGCAGCATGTTTGCAATTGTGTAGGCATACCGTTTCGCCTTCTCGCGCTCCTCCGCCAGAGACCGGTAGAGATAGCTCGCGGTGACTGCCAGCCCGATGATCGCAACGTAGAGGATGGTGTCCAAAATCCACCTATGGAGAAGCTGTGCGTGAGGTTTGCAGCTCAGCAGCACCACTGACAATGGGGCATGTTTCCAGCTGTCGCACCAGTGGGGTTTCTCCCGTGACTCGTGTTATCCCAAAGCGATGCGGGTATGGGGGCTTGAGTGAGCGGAACAAGCACAGACAAGTGGCATCGGCTATACGAGAAGGGGCAAGAGATATGCCGCGTCTTTGGTTTGCCGCCTCAACTGATTAACGACCTCCAAACAGAGACGACAGACTGGGCGTTTGTTCTCAAGGTTGATGCGCTACTTGAGATGTGCAGCAGAAAGTTGGTCGCAAATACGCTTTGCCTAAAGGTTGGCGAGACCCTTTTCGCTGGACCGAAAATGGAGACCTTCGTTGACAAGCTGCCGACTGTCGGCCGTAGCTCAATTCGTGATCTCCTTGAGGTTGCCGGTTGTCCTCTCGACCGTATCCATTTTCTCGATGCGGTACGCACCATAAGAAACGCTTACGCGCACGATATTGCGGCCTGCGGCGAAACGATCCTGGCGATGGTATTGAGGGATCGGAAATCGCGGCAATTGTTGTTGGCGATGAGCAGTGTAGACGAGATTGGTTATGACTACGACCAACACGTTGTCATGATCATGGATGACCCTAGCGTTCTTCGCTTCGGGATAATGATCGAACTGCTGCAGTTTATGGGTATGTCTTACCGTCAGTGGGGTCCAGGCGAGACGCCTGGCTAGGGGCCTTGAAGTCAGCCTCTACGAGACCTCGGCAGGGGGCTCATTTAGCCCGGCGGTGCGCCAATCCGTGGTTGACTTTTGACGAGGAGACTTTGCTTGGCAGATGTAAACAGAAGGGTTGCGTGCTCGTTGGCGGAATACATGGACATCGTTGATGCCGTCGCTAATCGCCCGGGAGCGGGCCTTTGGTTTCGAGGACAATCTCGCGCCGATTACCGCCTCGTCCCTAGTGCCTTGAGGCATGGCCAGACGGCAACAGACGGCCGCGGCTATCCAGTAAGTCCAGGACAGCAAACGCATGCTAGTGGAGGCATCGTGGTCGGACCAAGTCCGGAGCGGATGTTGGCAGAGTTCAAGCGGTCAGCACGGCCATATCTTGGCGAGCTCCCGTCTAACGACTTCGAGTGGATGTTCATTGCACAGCACTATGGGCTGCCCACGAGACTACTCGACTGGTCGACCAACGCGCTCGTCGCGCTCTATTTTGCCGTGTCAGGGGCTGGAACGTCCGGGGACAACGGCAAAATTGCCTGTAGTGAGTTCCTTGAGGGCGATGAACACAGAAGCGATGGCTCCGCGGTGTTCATAATTGATCCGGGAACGATCAATGACGAGGCGGGCCATGGAACTGAGCCCGTTGACATCGCTCAGGACGCGGTTATGTGGGATGCATACCGCGATCCCATGTCGCATCAGAACGCGCCGTACAGCCCGATTTGTGTGGTCGCCCCTCACATATCTCCGAGAATAAGAGCCCAGTCAGGTGTCTTCTCGTTGCACGGCTTCAACGTGTGGCCGTTGGACTACTACGACGCTCTCAGGCCCCTTATTACGAAGGTTTTCATCCCGTTCTCCTCGACAGCGCTGATCCGCAAAGCACTGTCGCGCGCCGGCGTCGATCGGAGCTTCATCTATCCTGGACTGGAGAGCCTTGCGTACGACATCGTTGCCAAGGAACACCTGCGCTATTCTCTAGAGCAGCCAGCTCCCTAACCTAGCTCCCCACCTTGACGCCGCGCCCCGCATTCGGCACATACGTCCCTGTCGCGGGTGTAGCTCAATGGTAGAGCAGAAGCTTCCCAAGCTTACGACGAGGGTTCGATTCCCTTCACCCGCTCCAATCTCTCATCCGGTATCGACTGCGTAGAGCCCGAAAGCCCCGTGATCCCGGTGTTTCGCCTCGCGCGCGCGAGGCCGAAGTGATCGGTATCGTCCAGTTACATCCGCGAAAAAGTACAGTACCGTCGTCGGTACCGCAGCCGATTCAGGTTTTCGATACCGACAAATGCCGCTTACCGACATGTTGCTCCGCAACCGCAAGCCTGAGTCGAAGCCATTCAAACTTGCGGATGGAGGCGGCCTATACCTCCTCGTTAAGCCGAACGGCACGCGTTCGTGGCGACTGGACTATCGGTTCGCCACCAAGCGAAAGACGCTTTCGATTGGGCTGTATCCAACTGTGAGCCTCAGCGATGCCCGACAGAGGCGCGAGGATGCAAAAAGGCTTATCGCGAACGGTCAGGACCCCTCAGTCAAAAAGCGGCTAGACCGCATCCACCTCGCAAACTCGCACGCAAACACGTTTGCTCTCGTTGCCGAGGAGTACCTTGGCAAAATGAAGAGGGACGGGAAGGCTGAAGCGACCATAGAAAAGAACCGGTGGATGATGGTCGAGCTTGCAGCACCGCTGGCGCGCCGGCCCATATCCGAAATCAGTGCGGTTGAAGTACTCGAAGCCCTTAGGTCAATCGAGCGCAGCGGTCGGATCGAAAGCGCCCTTGCGACCCGTGCGGCAATTGGAAGAGTCTTCCGATATGCAATCGCGACTGCGCGTGCTGAGAATGATCCCTCGTACGCTCTGAGGGGAGCCTTGCAGCGACCGCAGGTAGTCAGTCATGCGGCCCTTACCAAACCCGAGGCCGTTGCAGGCCTGATGCGCGCGGTGTTCGAATACGAGGGATGGCCGACCCTGGTTGGAGCATTGAAACTCCAGGCGTTGTGCTTCGCCCGCCCAGGTGAAACCCGCCATATGGAGTGGAGCGAAATCGACTTTGGCGAGGCGCGGTGGACCATTCCGGCGGAGAAGACCAAGATGCGTCGAACGCATGATGTACCTCTCTCGCGGCAAGCGCTTGAGGTAATATCTGGGATGCGTCCATACAGCGGTGATCACCGCTACGTCTTCACCTCGATGATGTCAGGCAAGAGCGTGCTGTCGGAGAACTCAATGAATTCGGCGCTTCGCCGCATGGGTTTCAGCAGCGCTGAGCATACGGCACACGGTTTTCGCGCAACTGCCAGCACCTTGCTCAACGAAGCGAAACTCTTTGATGGGGATGTTATTGAGGCCCAACTCGCCCATCAGGAACCAAAGAAGGTGCGGCGAGTGTACAACCGGGCTGAGTACTGGGATGAACGAGTACGGATGATGCAATGGTGGGCGGATGAGATTGACGGGATGCGGTTCGCCATAAGGTAACATCTAACGGAGCCAATCACATGGTTTCTCTCCGGAAGGCAGCCGACGACCTCATTCGCGAAATCGAATCTGCTCGCGACTCTGCCGTGGCTGAAGGCGCGGAATACCACGTGTCCTCAATACGCAACCTCCTTGCTCGCATACGATATTGGGAATGGCAGTACGATCGGAGAACTGTCGACGGTCCGCACTGGGGCCTGCCCACCGATGAAGAGCTAGCGATTTATCAACGACCACGGCAGCAGCTTGCGGCTTCGAAGGAACTTTTCCTCAAGATGCTTCGCGAGCTCGGTATCGCCGATGAACCCAACACGTTTGTGCCGTACGAATAGTCACTATGTGGGCATTGCTTCTACGCAACGTGGCGAGGATCCCCGGATGTGTGGGTTAGCGTTTCCCCGAAGCCGGCCCGGCAGCAAGGTAGCCAATAACGGCTTCTCCTGCAGGCGCTTCGCGATCTCGGCTTCGATGGTAGTGCGGATGAAATCGAGGCGATATTCGCCTGCTTCAAGCAGGTCATCGATCCTGCCAGTCGTGCCATCGACCAACGTCAACTGAATGCGCTCATCGAACTGGGGGCGGCCCATTACGCATGGCGTGCACGGAGGCACAGGAGTCGTCACTCGTAACGTGTATTCAATTGACCGTATCGCATACGCGGAGATCGTCAGGCAGTTCGTATCCACGATATGCGTTTCGTGGATCATGCTCGCAGCTAATAACCGATCCTCGACGAAGCAGGGCAGGAGAATGGAGCCGTGATAGGCAACCTAACTGCAGCAAGAGCGCGGTCAACACGATGTAGTACACGTGTAATGTCGCTCCTCCAGACATTGCCCGGCGCGCACTCGTTTAGAAACTTGCTTACCGACGAAGCCACTCTAGGGACTATCTGCGATCGGGCCGGTGCCTTCGCCTGCCGTCGGACCCGATCCAATGGAACTCATTGGACGTAAGGTAGACCACCGCGCCCGTGGGGGCACCGATGAGTTGCAGGTACTTCGCGAGCTGTATCCGATGCTGGTGCATGGTCTCGTCGGTCGGCCGCACATCGCTTTTCCAATCGAAGGCCGCGATTGCGCCCCCCTCGTCGATGGCAATTGCGTCTGCCCTCGCTGAGATCAGCTCGTTGGAGGTCACGGTCCCGAAGAGCGGCACCTCGGCAAGCAGTTTGTCCCTATACGGATCGAGTTCCTCATTGAGAAAGACGCTCATGGCGGTCATCGCAAGCTGCTCCGCAACCGGCATCTCGCCTTCATCGTCGGGTGCCTCGTCGAGAAGGGCCGACGCGCGTTCGATGAGCGCTTCCATCCCAGCTGCACAAAGGCGCGCGATGAGCTCTTCGATCAAGCGATGCAATATGACGCCACGACGTGCACCTGCGCCTACGACGACAGGCAGGGGCTGGGATACGATCTCATCGGCTGCACCCAAGGACACCAGACCGTCCAGCATCTCCCGTTCCGGGTCCAAGCGGCTCGGGTTGCGCCAGACGATGTTGGGCGACGCATCCGCGATCCCTGCGGCCTCATCGGCGAAAATCGATGCCGTTTGAGAGTTCGCCGCCGATCGTTGCTCAGGGCGAGGTCTGGCGGCAGGGGCCGCAAACGTCCGCAGCGCTTCTTGGCCAAGATCGAGAAAGCTGAACCAACTGTCAGTGCGTGGCGCTGATGGGTCGGGGATGATGAGCAGGTCGAGCGCCCGGGTGCTGGCGACGTATAGCAGTCTCTCGTACTCCCGGTTCGTCTTGGCGATGTCGGCAGCAACCGCGGCTGCGAGCGAACTGGAGGCCACGTCGCCAAGCGTCCAATGAAGCGTGTCGTCGTCGGCTCGGTGGAAGAATTCGCTCGGGCGTCGCCACATCGAAACGAGATTGATGGGAATGACCACCGGCCATTCGAGACCCTTCGCCTTGTGGATCGTGACGATGTCGATGCTGTCTCGGGGATGATCGGCCGGAGCCTCGTCGAAAGCGACGCTCTTGTCCCATTCGCCCGTCAAGTCGATCGCCAGTTGCTTCAGCCCTCTGACGTGATAGCTCCTCGCCCGTTCGAGCAGGCTTGCCACGTTCGCGAGAGCGCGACTGCGTTCGTGCGGACTGCGCGAGGCCACTACTGGCAGTGCCCGGAGACGATCCAATGCTTCGGAAAGAAGGGCGTGAGGAGTCGTCCCGCGGCGCCGCCGCCAAAGATCGGTGAGCAATTCCATCACGTCGCGCAGGCCTTCATCCGCGATCGGCAAGGGATCCTTTCGCAAGCGCAGCACGGCGCCAGGTTCGTGCGTGCGCAATGCCTGCGTCGCATCGAGCAGCTCATGCTCGGTGAAGCCCACCAACGGGCCGCGCAGCACCGCTCCCAAGGCGAGCGTGTCCCGGTTGTCGGCTAGGCATCTCACCAATGCGACCAGATCCTGCGTTTCCTGACGTCGATAGAGATTCTTGCCGGCTTGCGATGCCACCGGCAGCCCCTTGTCCTCGAGGGCGCGCTCGTAGAGCCAGAGCTGCGTTCGGTTAGGAGAGAGCAGGGCGATGTCGCCGGGCTCGGCGAGAGCGACGGTCCCGTCCGATCTCCGGACCTGCATATTGCCAACGATGGCCGCGCAAAGGTCCGCGATCTCCTTGGCTTCGGCCTGTCGCGCGACAGAGGCGTTGTCCGTCTGCTGCGTCGGATAGGAGTGCTTCACCACTGCAAGGCTCGTGTCGTCCTCGATGGTGGCCTCGAGCTCCGAATAGTCGCCCAATTGGGCGCTCAGGCGACCTTCGAAGACGCGGTCCACGTGGGCGAGGATTCTCTTCTCGGAACGAAAATTGGCCTGGATGTGCAGGACGTTGCCCGGGAACTGCTCGGCGATCGTGGTCCGCGTTCGCAGATAGGTGCCAAGATCGGCACCGCGGAAGCGATATATGGCTTGCTTCGGATCGCCGACCAGAAAGAGAGCGCCTGGACGCAGGGCTCGATCGTCGTCCCCACAGATAAGAAACAGAATGTCGGTCTGAACCGGATCAGTGTCTTGGAACTCGTCCACCAAAACATGTCGATACCGATCGGCGACCGACGCGCGGACCGCAGCGTTGCCGGAAAGGAGCGCCCGCGTTCGGATGAGGATGTCGTCGAAGTCGAGGACCGCGGCGTTTGCCTTATAGCGCTCGAAGCGCCCCATGAGGGAATCGGTCTCGTCGAAGTACTGACCGAGCAGAGCGTCTGCTAGTGCACCCAAGGCCTGACCGAATAACGTGGCACAGCGTTCGTAGTGTGCCTTGTCCTCGATGGCGAGGGACGCTCCGGTCGCGTTCGAAGCGCCCCAAGCGGTTGCCCTCGGACGATATGCGAAAAGAACGCGGCTATCCCCAAAATCCGGACTGCGCGCTGGCAGCAGCGGACTTTCGGGATGCAGCATCTGCAGCAGCTGCCCGAAGCTGGGCTTGCCTGACCGCGCCGGTGCCAGCAGGTTCGCAAGATCCTCCAGCGCTAACAAATCGACAACCGCCTTGTCCGGTGCGTGCGCTCGGCCCATCCAGCGCCGATACTCGGCGACCGCTTCGATGAAATCCCCCACCGCGGGACCATATGGAGTCGCCGGCGGCGGACGTGCTGTCTGGTGGGCTCGCCGGAAATCGGCCAATTCCCGCAATACCCTCACTGCCCTTGCTGGATCGTTCTCGGCCATGATGACGATTGGGTCGTTGGGATCGGCGTTGTCGCCGAGCCGTTCGTTGAGCCAGGCATCGAGGATGGACGCGAAGGCGAGGTCCGTCTGCTCTGCGTCCATGACCACGGCGCCGGGGTCGATGCGGGCTTCTACTGCATAGGTCTGCAGGATCGAGAGGCAGAACGCGTGGATCGTGCCTGCTGTCAGCTCGCCCAATTGCTCCTTCCGCTCGCGCAGCCGCACCTTTTGCTCTTCGGAAGGTGCGGAGGTCCGGAAGGCGGGCAGGAGGTCGTCCGGCATCGCGCCGTCGATCAATGCGTCGGCAAATCTCTCGACCCGAGTGCGAAGCTCCGCCGCTGCGCGCTCCGTGAACGTGATGGCAGCGATGCTCGATGGTGGTTTGTCATCGGCCAGGAGCATAACCACACGGCCGGCGAGCAGCGACGTCTTGCCGGTTCCAGCCGACGCCTCGACCAATAAGGTCGACATGAGATCCCTGAGCGCCCGTGCGCGCTCCTCATCGTCGCGAGTGGGCGTCATTTCTCCTTCCAGAATCCCGACAGGTCGCGACCCGCTGCGTCACGGATCGCGAGGTTCTTGCGGTCTCGATAGAAGGATGCCGCCGGCATCGCGAGGCGACCGAAGCGAGGGTCGTCTTCCAAGGATTTCACGCCGGTGTAGATGGTACCTGCCTCCAACGCACTCCGAGCCAGTGCGACCCACCGTCCGAGTTTCTCGATGGCAGCGTCGGGGTCCTTGAGGATGTATTCCGAAACCGGCGCGCGCAGGTACATCAACCGTACGACGCGTCGCGCCTCTTCTTCAAGCAAAGTGCGACATGCAAGGTCGTAGAGGGCGCGCTGCAGCTCCTGTCCCCCGGCCAACACGCGCTCCTCCGGCTTCTTCGGACGCTGGCCGGTCTTGTAATCGGTGACGTGGACCTCGACGCTGCCCGGCCAAAGGTCAAGCCGATCGATGCTTCCGACGATTCGAACGTCGGTACCGGGGATGACGACCGGCAAGGCATGGTCCCAAGGCAAGTCGATCAAAGACGTAGGTTCGCGGACCTCGCCTCCAAAGGGCACCTCCGTCCAGGAACGCACGCCAGCTTGCTCGAAAGGATTCCGAGTGAGTGCCAAAAGGCCCATCTCACGCGCTTGTCTCACGGTGTTCACCCACAGGACAGGCGGTGGAACATCGGTGTGAGCGGGCCAGTCGGCGACGATAGCGGCCTCGGCAATGTCGAGCGCCTCTTCGATCTCGTGCCGATTGGCAGATGGAAAACCCGGTCTCGGCTCGAGATGGTCGACGGCGCGCCTCAGGAGCTCATGAACGAGGCGTCCATAGTCGTCGGCTGGAAGGGTGAGGGCGCGCTCCTTGTGCACCAAATCTCGCCAACCCAACGCATAGTACCAGACATAGACCAATGGATCCCGCAGCAGCAGCGACAGCGACGTCGGGGATTGTGGACGGGCCAGTAGCTCGGCGAGCATTGGATGGGGCTGCCCGATCATGCCGTCATGCGGAGTGAGGTTCCTTCGGTTCCAGTCGGTCCAAGAGGCAGCGGCGCGGGCGGCTAACGGATCGCCTTCGATGTCCATCTGGCGCGCCAACAGGCGATCGGATTCGCTGAAGGCATGACGTGGCGTCCGGTCCCGATAGAGCGTCGTGACCTTGGCAGGCAGAAGCGCGCTGGCGCTGGCCTTTGTTCCTTGGCTGCTCAATCGGGCGGACGAGAGCATCACCTGTCTCGCAGCGCCCTTGATGATCCGGAAGCAGCGACGATCCATGTTCTCGACCGGGTCGGGATCGACCTCGGTTGCGGGAACGAGATAGCCAGGAAGAAGCGGATCGACGCCGCCTGTGCGCGGCCAATCGGTCGACGTGAGCCCTAGCAGCCAGACGAAAGGTCTCGGCGCCCCAGCGAGCTGTTCGGCGGAGCACCACGCAATGGAGCCGGCAGAATCACGATCGTCGGGAACTCGCAGGCTTTCCAGGGTGAACATCAGGGCGGACGCCGGTGCGCGGCGCAGCGCCTCGTTCCAAAGCGCCAATGCACCTCTGGCTAGCAGCATCTCGCCCGCCTTGAGGGCGGCGTCGGGCCCTTGCTCGAGTTCCCTCAACAATGGCACCAGGACCGATGCGTGTTGTGGGTGAGGTCGAAGCGCGCGATCCCAATCGTCCGCAGTGGTCAGCGAAGCCTGACCTGGAACCGGAAGGCTGCCATTCGGCAAGTCTTCGAGGAACTTGCTCTGGCCTCGGCAAACCGACAGCAGTCTGCGGATACGGGCCTGACTGAGACCGTTGTGCAGCACGTCCGCCAAGGCCGCGCATCGCTGGCCATCCCAAGTCGTGAGGGCAGGGCGCCCGCTAACGAAGCTGATCGGCAACTTCGACGACGTGGCAAGGGCCGCGAACTCATCGTCCCACGCGGCGGTCGAGGTGGCCGCTATCGCGATCTCATGTGGCTTTGCGGTTCCAGAAGCTATGAGGGAGCGTGCCCAGCGCATCGCCTCGAGTGCTTCGTGCCCCGGAGTGGCACAGCCGAAGGCCCATTCTTCAGGTCGACTGACCTCGGTGATCTCGATGTCGCCCAGGAACCAGTCAGTGCTAGCCCCAGCCGGTGCCTGCCACACCAGTTTAACATGCGCCCGAAGCTCATTGAGCAGCGGCCGCCATAGGGGATCGACGCCATGCACGCCGTCTATGGTGATCGATCCTAGTACGGCCTCTGCCGTGTCGATCTGAGAGCGAGCCAGTTGTTCGAGATCGGGAAGGAGGTTCTCCCCGGGCTGGAGGGTCTCGCGGATCACGTCCTCGATGTAAGCCAGATCCCGAACTCGCGGGAGGTTCCGATACCTGGACCCGCGCAGATCGAAACCGGACCGCCAGATCTTCTGGAGGGTTCGATCGAGTGCGCGGATCATGCCGGGCATCTCGCAGACCGGCGCCAGTTCCTCGAACCTTTCGGGGGTGCCCAATGCGGCGATGATGCCGGCTTCGATGCTCTCGCGGGACGCTGGTCGCTTCAGACCGCCTGCCAGGCGCGCCGCAAGCTGCGGAAGCGTGAGGATCTGCAGGCCGTGTTCATTGGAGCGAGCTGCAGCAGCACGGCGCATGGCGTAGGCCAGCCGCCCCTGAACCACGGCGGTGCGCAAGATGAGGCCGCTCGTCATGCCGATAGTTTAGCTGAGTCGACCGACCTTTCTCACGTTTGGATTGGCCAAAAGCGCGAACGTCCAAGGGCGTGTCGCCACGCCCACGGCGAACTAGTCACTGCCCGGCTGCATAGGCCCCTGATCACGAGCGGCCCATCAATAGGCGTAGCCGAACGTATCGCAGAGGGACGGGCTGTTGATGTCGGAAGGTGCTTCTGCCCCCGTGAAGACCGCCAGCTCGAGGATCGACGTCCCGACCAAGCGGTCCTCGCTGAAAACGATGTATCGGGCTGGATCTCCGCACAGGGTGTTCCCCGCCAGCACTGGTCCGGGATCACCGTGCATTTGGAAGACTTCGGCAGTTCTTGTCTCTCCGGACAGTCCCCATTCGCGCCATGAGGCCCCAACGGAGACGAGCTCGACGGGCTCGCCGTCTCCGAAGGCGATCGACATCCTGCTACCGACCGCGGCGAATGCTGGATTGCTCGACAGATGGATCGGCCCGGTGATGGCCGCAGCCGTGCGGCTCAGCGGCTCGAACGACCTGTACTCCTGCCAGACGTGGCGCTCGATCGCAGATTGAGCGAGGCCAACGGCGGGGTGCTTATGGCACTATGCGAATCTCAGCGGCGATGCGCGTGTCTTGTTCCAGTTCTTGATCTGGAGCCCGAAGGTGGCGGCGAGTAGGGATGTCAATCTGCGCTTGCCCCCCGCTCCTGTTGGCGCTCTTGGTAATCCATAGAAGGGTTCCAGGGTGCGGTAACCTAGGGCACGAGGTGAAATTTCTTCGCAATGCCTTTCCGGTTTTCGCGGCATGCACTGATTAACTATGTGGAGCCGCACAGGCGGCTTTTGGACAACGATTCTAGGCGAGGGACCGATGGCGTCACCGCTGACACGCATGAGAGTCAGTTCGACGGGGGGCCTGTACACGCGGCCGCCGCTGGTCGAGGCAGAAATCGACCACGTTATGACGTTTCCGCCGGCGGAACGGCGGCGGCGCGGCAAAGTACAGGACCGGACGTCGGGCGATTACCTGCGGTCCGAGACACTGGTGCATTTGTTGCGGGCCGATCTGCGGCAAGGCGGTGATGGCACGCCGTACCTGCAAGCGCTGATTAAGCGTTGCGAAGGCAACCTCCGCGCGACGATTTCCGCGCAGGTCCCGCAGGTGGCGCAGCTGCGCCAGGAGATCCTCCAGCAGTTTGGGTTGCTCTTCGCCGAGGAGGTGGCGCACGGGGGCGATGAACTGGATTTCTTCGAGTGCCAGTTCAACAGCGCCTTCAAGGCGCTGCGGGTCAATGCCTTCAACCGGCATATGGTCCAGGCCCATCGTGAGGCGTCCGCGCCGCTCGAACCCGACGGTGACGAAGAACTGAACGTGGCGGCGGAAGGCGCCGCGCTCGATGTCTGGGGACGGCTGCAAAGCGAAGATGCGGTCTTTCTTCGGGAGGTCGCCAAATTTATCATGACCTTCCCGCCGGCCGAGCGCCATGCGATCGGCCTTTGCCGCATCAAGGGCATGACGCAGAAAGAGGCGGCGCTCGCACTTGGCGTCGATGAAAGGACAATTCGAAATCTGCTGAAGCGAGCTGATGAGAAGCTCGCCCGCATCAAGGAGAACGGACGATGAGCGCGATGTTGGAAAGGGCACCTCTGGACCTGAGGGCGGCAATGCTGGAACTGTCGATGGGGGGCGGGGAACCGGACCCCGGGACGCTCGACGCGCTGGTCCGTCGCCTGCCTCAATATGCGCGGGAACTGACCGATTTCGCGATCGACCTTGTCATCGTCGGCATGGCCGAGGAAGACGACACGTTTGTCGTGGCTGAAGACGAGGTGCTCAGTGCAGAGGCCGCGGGCGCGCTCAGCGCGTTCCAGAATGCCCTGTTCAACGCGAGGAGGGATGCCGCGCCCGTGGAAGCTCCGAGGGGTGATGCCGGTGTGGCTCCGAACCCCTTTGCACGTCTGGACCGAGCCGGTGTGAGGGCGGTGGCAGACGGACTGAGGGCGTCGAAGACCTTTGTGCTGAAGCTTCGCGACCGGATCATTCTCGCCGATACGATGACGGAGGGATTCATGCGTCGGGTCGCAGAGGTACTGGGGGAGCCATTCGCGCAGGTCGCATCGCATTTTCGCGCCCAGCAAGTGGTCATGCCCGGCAAGCAGAGCTTCAAGGCAGATGACAAACCCGTTGTGGGCGGAAAGCAGACGTTCGAGGAAGCCTTGCAGACGGCAGGCCTCGATGAGGAGCAGCAGGCCTACCTCAGATCGCTCTAGAGGGCTGGAGGATGGAAGCGTTTGAGCTCATCCGGCGCCAGGCAGCGGCCCTGCATTACAGGGTCGTGGCGCTGGGCACGGACCCGCTCGACGTCTGGACGCTCGTGCTTGCGGCCGCCGAGGCGCGCGACCTCGATGTCGTCTTCGTGCCCAAGGGCGATCCCGGGCTCAAAGGGGCACGCGCGCTGTTCGACGATCAGGGCGGATCGATCCTGTGCTCGGATGGCGGGTCGGCCATCGATCGCGCGTTGCTCGTCGCGCATGAGATCGGCCACGACGTGCTGCACGCGGAAGAGAACGCGTGCATGGACGAGGACATCGATCCGTCTCGGTCCGTTGAGGCGGCCCCGGTCGGCCTGCAACGTGTCGAGGATTATGGCGCACGCGAACGGCGCGAGCTCCATGCGAACGTGTTCGCGCGCGAGCTGGTGCTGCCTCGCGCCCTCGCCGCACGCCTTCACGTCGACGAGGGGTTGTCGGCATCAGCGATCGTCGAGCGCACCGGCCTGCCGGTGCCTCTGGTCCGCCAGCAGATACTGGACGCGATCCTGCTCCCCGTGATCGAGGGTGATGACGAGCCGGCGGCTGTGCCCTTTGTTCCAGTCAGGGACGACGCGCAGGATCGCGCCGTGTTGCATCGTGATGCACCGTTCATGCTGGAGGCAGGACCTGGCACCGGAAAGACGCGCACCCTAGTCAGGCGCATCGTATCGCTAATCGACGAGGACGTGGATCCCGCCTCCATTCTAGTTCTCACGTTCTCAAACCGGGCAGCGGGGGAGCTCTCCGAGCGCGTCACGGCGGTGCTTGGAGACAAAGCCGCCAAGATCTGGATCGGCACGTTCCATTCATTCGGCCTCGACCTGCTCAGACGGTACGGAGAGCATCTTGGCCTGCCGAACAATCCTGGCCTGTTCGACCGTAGCGACGCGATCGCGGTGCTCGAGGAAGTGCTTCCGACGCTGCCGATCCTGCACTACCGCAACCTGTGGGATCCGTCGCTCAACCTTCGCGAGATACTCTCGGCGATCTCACGCGCGAAGGACGAGATGGCTGACCATGTGCGCTACCGGCAGCTCGCCGAGGCGATGCCGCGCCCACCCGGCACAGACATGGCCACGCATGCCGAAAAGTGCCTCGAAATCGCAAGTGTCTACGATCGCTGCGAAGCGGCGAAGTCGGCTCGAGGGGCTGTCGATTTCGGCGACCTCATCATGTTGCCGGCGAAACTGATGGAGACGTTCCCGAACATCGCGGCCGCGATCCGGCTGCGCCACCGGCATGTGCTGGTAGACGAGTATCAGGACGTCAATCACGCGAGCGTGCGCCTCCTCAAGGGCCTTGCGGGCGACGGCAAGCGCCTCTGGGTGGTGGGGGATGCGCGGCAGTCCATCTATCGCTTTCGCGGAGCGTCGTCCGGCAATATGGCCGCCTTTACGACCGATTTCCCCGGCGGGGTCAGTGATGCCCTTGACCGAAGCTATCGCTCCACCGAGGCGATCATCGGCAACTTCACCAGCTTTGCGACAAGGATGAAGGCCTCCGAGGCCCTGCACGTGCTGAAGCTTGATACGGACAAGGGACCGGGGACGCCCACGCAGGTCCGCGAGTTCGGATCGCTCGAGGATGAGATTGGCGGACTGGCCGCCAGTATCGGAGAGCTCAGGGACAGCGGTGTCGCTCTTCGTGATCAGGCGGTGCTGTGCCGGACGAACAAGCGCCTGAACGAAATAGCCGCGGGGCTTGAGCAGCGCGGCATACCGGTTCTGCACCTCGGCAGCCTGTTCGAGCGCGAGGAAGTGCGTGACCTGCTCTCGATCATGAGCCTCGCGGCCGACAACCTCGCGACCGGCCTGGTCCGGGTCGCTGCCATGCCGCGATACGAGATCCCGCTGCAGGACGTGCACCGGATCATTCGCATCCTCAAGGAGCGCAAAGGGCCGGCGCTTGGCTGGATCGCCGAGCTCTCCGCCGATACGGGGCTGTCTGAGCAGGGGCGACGCGGCCTGCAGCAGCTCGCCATGGACCTGGCCGGGCTGCGCTCGGGCGATCAGCCGTGGGACTTCATCACGACCTACCTGCTTGATCGCACCGATCTGCTGCGCCAGTCGCCGGGCGCGCGATCGGTGGCCGACTGGATGCGGTCGTGCGCGGTCTGGCAGTTCCTCAATTTCCTGCGCGACGCAGTGACCGTCGGGCATGGCTCGCCGATCTGGAAGACGCTCGAGCGCATCCGGCAGATGGTGCTGCTCGCCGAAGAACGGGATCTTCGACAGGTGCCGGCTGTGGCGCTGCGGATGGATGCCGTCCGCCTGATGACCATCCACGGAAGCAAGGGCCTCGAGTTTGAGGCGGTCCATCTGCCCGGCATGACCGAGGTCAGCATCCCGTCCAGCTATCGCGGTGTGCGCTGTCCGCCCCCCGCCGACATGATAGCCGACGCTGATGCCATGACCGTAGATGCCTTTGCGCGCCTCGCGCACGCGAGCGAAGAGGAATGTCTCGCGTTCGTGGCGATGTCGCGGGCGAGGCGTCACCTGCGCCTTTATCTGTCTCGAACGCAGCCCAACGGCAACGGGCGGAAGCCTTCGAGTTTTCTGCCCGACATAGCCGGGCTGGCCTGGGATCATGCCCCGCCTGTTGTTGCGGCGCCCGGTGGCGGTCGCGCCGGGTTCGTTGATGTCCATCTGCCGGCTGAATTCGAGGTGACGGACTCGCGCATCGGGACCTACATGACTTGTCCGCGCCGGTACTTCTACACCTACGTGCTCGGTCTTGGCGGTGCGAAGCGGCAGACCGCGTTCACGACGACGCACCAGTGCATCTACGAGCTGATCGAATGGGTGCACGCCGAGCAGTCGAGGCGCACGGTGGAGCGCGCCGAGGTCGAGGCGAAGTTCGAGGAGATCTGGAACGAGAGCGCGATGCCGGAAAAGCCCGGCGCAGCGGAATACCGGTCGCTCGCGTCACGGATCGTGGGTTCGCTGGTGGCGAGCGGCGAGCATCGCATCTTCCAGGAAAGCCGGTCGATCGCGGTGAGCCTGGAGGCCGGCCGGATCGTGGTCGAGCCTGATGCCATTGCTCGGATGGCTGACGGCACGATGGTGCTGAGGCGCGTGCGCACGGGTCACAAGCGCTCGGACGAGTACACGAGCACCGATCACATCGAGTACGGTCTCTATGTTCATGCGGGCCAGGCGGAGTTCGGGGCGGGGTCAATCGTCGAGGCGGTCCACCTGACTGACGATCTCGTCGAACCGGTGGACAGCATCAGCGCAAGGGTCGTCGGCAACCGCGTCAGCGAAGCGAACCGTCTCCTCGCCAGGATGAATGCCGGTGACTACCACGCGGAGACCGACGCTGTTCGTTGCGCCCGGTGCCCGCATTTCTTTGTCTGCGCCGCGACACCGGCCGGATCCCTGACGGTCGATCCCCCCGACGCTTGAGGCACCACCAGGTTTCTTGCCGCAGCCTTTCCGGTTTCCCCGCCCCCCACTGATTAGCCGTGCGAGAGACCTGCTGTTCCAGCAGGCTCGAAGCAACGGAGACGAAGATGATCAGTGTTTTCTACCAGACGGAGGGCCACCGCGATATCGGCCACCTCGAGATCGAGCCGGGTGCCACCGTCGCCCAGCTCAAGGAGCTGGTCGTCAAGGCGGCGAACGCCGAGGGCGAGCTGGTGCTGTTCGCCGAGGATGCCGACGAGCCGCTCGCGGCCGACGTCCTGGTCAAGGACGTTGCGGGGGCGCACGGCCTGAAGGTGCACGCGCACCGCTGCAAGGAGATCGCGGTGGCGGTGACGTTCAACCGCAAGGTCGCGCGCCGCACTTTCAAGCCTGGCACCACGGTGGCGAAGGTCAAGAAGTGGGCGGCCGTCAAGGAGTTCGGCATGACGCCGGACGAGGCCGGCGAGCACCTGCTGCAGATCGTCGGCACGCACGATCGCCCGGCGCCGAACACCCATCTTGGCACCCTCGTGGCGCACCCGCACTGCCAGATCGGCTTCGACCTCGTGCCCGACGAGCGCGTCAATGGCGCCTCGGAGGCCTAGTAATCCGATGGCGGGTCCCGATGAACGTGCGCTCCAGGCGGAACTGGCCAGGCCGGCCTTCCGCCTGGGGCAGATCGATGGGCGGTGGACGCTGCACGGCGTCACCTGGCCATATGTGTACGTGGGCGTCGTGGCCCGCGACGGCGTCGAGTGCGTCCTGCGGCTGAACTGCGCCGGTTATCCGGCCACCGCCCCCACAGGCGGACCGTGGGACATGAAACGGAATGCCGTTCTTGATCCCGCCTGCTGGCCGCGGAGCCGCGGCGGCCGGGTCGCTGCCGTGTTCAACCCTGGCTGGAAGAATGGGACGGCGCTCTACCTGCCCTGCGATCGCGAGAGCCTGGTCGGTCACGACAACTGGCGCGTCGAAATGCCTTCGAAAATCTGGCGTCCCGAGGACGGGATCGTCCAGTACCTGGAGCTGGTCCATGAACTTCTCAATTGCAGCGACTATTCGACGCCTGCGCGCGCCGCGGCATAGATTGTCGGTCGCCCGGGATGTCTGGCTGCGGCTTCGCCACGACCTGCGCGAGCGCGGCCTGCACGCGTCGCGCGAAAGCGGGGCATTCCTGCTTGGCGAGCGCCGCGGGGGTACCACGCGGATCTCCGACTACGTGCTGTACGACGACCTCGACCCGTATTGCCTGGACAGCGGCATCGTACGCTTCGACGGCAGCTACTATGGGGCGCTCTGGGCCGAGTGCGACCGCCGCGGCCTCGACGTCGTGGCCGACGTCCATGTCCATCCCTTCGGGGAGGGCCAGAGCAATTCCGATCGCAACCACCCGATGATCTCCCAGGCAGGGCATCTGGCCCTCATCATCCCGAACTTCGCGGCAGAGCCGGTACGCATCGAGCGGCTCGGTATCTACCGCTATCTCGGCGGCAAGAAGTGGATGCCGGTGCCGGGCCGGCAGCGCCGCTCGTATTTTCTGGTCGGTTAGGAGGACAAGATGGTGGAAGCAACCCCTGAGACGCTGCACCGGCTGATGAAGCAGGCGATGGACAGCGGTCGCGCGAAGACGGTCGACGAGGCCGCCGCCCTAATGGAGGGCTACCGGATCGCAATCGTTTTCGAGGGCGCGCAGGACGCCCTCGCGCAAGCGACGCTGCTCACTTGCGTTGCGCTCGCCAGCCGGGTGTTCTTGGGCGGGGTTTACGTCGATGGTGACCTTGATGTGCCCCACATTACTGCGCTGCCGCTGCCGGCATCGCTGCAGGACGCGGCCAGGGAACTGGGGGCGAGGCTCGGTCGTGCTGAAGCGGGTACCCCTGTCATCACCATCGGGGCGGACGGCCCGCGAATTCGACTGGCTCCGTTTCACATCCGCACGATTGCTGCCGGGTGGCGAGGAGGTGTTGTGCCCGTCACGGCAGACGGGCCAGGCGTCGCGAGCGAAACGATGCCGCTGGCCGCGATGCTGGCCGCCGCCCTCGCCGTCTCTGAGGCGTTCGAGTTCCTGAGTACCGGGAACGGTGTTGCAGGCCGTGTGCCGGTCGGCCTTTCCCTGTGGCGGCCCGGCGCGAACTGGTTCGAAGCTGACGGCGCGCCGATCCTCGATTACCTGCCGACGCGCTTGTGGCTGATCGGGCTGGGCCACCTGGGGCAGGCCTATCTGTGGGCGCTCGGGCTGCTTCCCTACCGTGAAGCCGGTGAGCTCGAACTCGTGCTGCAGGACAACGATGTAATCGGTGGTTCGACGCCGAGCACTTCGGTTCTGAGCACGGCGGCGATGGAAGGGAAGCGCAAGACGCGGGCGATGGCCGCATGGGCGGAGCGGCGGGGCTTCAGGACGCTGATGCATGAGCGGCTGTTCGATGCCGCTTATCGCCGTCAGCCCCAAGAGCCATCGGTGGCGCTTTGCGGCCTGGACAACGCGGCAGGGCGACGCGCTCTCGATCTGGCTGGTTTCGATTTCGTTGTCGAAGCGGGCCTCGGGCGCGACCACCGCAACTTTCAGACCATCCGCCTGCACACACTGCCGGCCCGGCGTACGGCGGCGGCGATCTGGCCCGATCGCGGCGACGCCACGCTGCAGGTCGAAGGTAACCCGGCCTATCAGGAACTGTTGAACTCGGGAAAGCTGGACCAATGCGGCGTGACTTTGCTGGCTGGCAGGGCCGTTGGTGCGCCCTTCGTGGGCAGCGTGGCCGCCTGCCTTGCGGTTGCCGAGGTGCTGCGGCTCCTGGCCGGGGGGCAGCTCGATGAAGTTATCGACCTCGATCTGAGGGCTGTGGATCGCATCGAGGTAGTTCCCCATGGGAGGGACTTCTCAACGCTGAATCCTGGGTTCACCGTTTGCGGTCACTGACGAAGGCAAGGGTCATATGGGCGAGCCTCGTTTTCTAAATCAGCGCAATCACCGAAGCACAGGGTGGCGATCCCTCGGTTCCAGGTAGATTATTCGGGCCGGTGCAGGGGACAAAATAAAGGCCCCGGATTCCGGGGCCTTTATATGCCTAACCGAGGTGCGCTTGTCATTGAGGCGCGCTCTGGGTGGCATCGTCTAAACCTTTGTGGGCGGCAACAATAACGGTTGTTGTGTTTGAGGGAGCGGCCTCGTCATACCGCAATCCTCGCATTTGGTGCAGCGGCCGCGCACCTTCATCGGCACGAGGTAATGTATATCACCTCAGGGCATACCCTGGCGTAGTGTCACCGGGAGGGTCGCTCTCCAGTCACGTCACATCAGAGCCGAATCCGATTGCTTGTTACACCTGTGTACGGTGTCAAAACGCTGATGTGACACGGCAGTTGTTTGCCCATAGCAATGACCGCTTCTGGCCCGAAGCGGACGCTGTCCGCTTACGGTTGGGTTCGTGACGAATTGGCCTTCAGCGTGGTGGCGGAGGTCCACTGACAGCGACAAAGCGAGATAGGTTCGCTGTCAACCCGGCTCCGCTCAAAAGCGCGATGAGAGGCATGCAGACGTAGCTCATGACCTACCAGACCACATGATAGCGTGCGTGGGGAAGCCCACTCGGATTGGTGGCGTGCGTCTTGTTGAAGTCAGCAATCGCCGGAACGAGGTTGTAACCGAGCGTTGCTAGCGTCAGCCGATCTTCGCAGTGAGCATCGTAGTTCCCCTTCACGATTGTCAGACCGGGAAGTCGCAGCATTTCCGGCCCGCTGAACCAGCGTAAATTTGACTACGCCCTAAACGGCGTTCCAGCGGCGGTGCGCGCCTCGTGGATGCCATTCCGTTGCCGTGCCTGTGACCGAATTATGGAACTCGGGGTGATGGCTCCCGTTATGACGGGGCGGGGATAGCGAGAGGATACGATAATGAAGATCAAAATGATCGCTGCGCTCACCACCGGCGTGGTCATGGCGCTGTCCGGCAATGCCTACGCTCAAGAAGCCCAAGCGACGACTTCGCTCAACGTCCGTTCCGGTCCAGGGACTGGTTATGGGGTGGTGGATGTGCTGCGCCCTGGTGAGAACGTGAGAGTCTCGCGACAGTCGGGAGGCTGGTGCCATCTAATCAAGAGCGGACCCGACGGCTGGGCGTCATGCCGGTACCTCACAACTGGAGACGATGACATCACTGTTCGGGTCCGCCCCAACGTCAGCTTCAGCTTCTCCTTCGGCCGCGGAGATGGTTTCTCCATCGGAGTACCGCCGCGGGGCGGCCAGCGCGACCTGGTCTGCCTGGTGACATTCTATAACCGCGACCAGGTGGAAGCCGGAAGGGACGCGGACGTCCAGAGGGCACGCGTTATGTCTCGGAGCATGGCCGAACAGCGGGACAGGCCGAACGACCGTCAGGCCATCTTTGACTACGGGACCAATCGGCAAACCCGTGAGACGTGTGACTACCTAGATAGGCTGAACTAGCGGTGCAAACCTTCAGGGTCGGCTCACTAGGTGCCGACCCTGCCCCCTCTTTCTCGATACTTGGGAGGCGTCATGACCAGACCGCCAATGGAACCCCAACCCGACATAGCCGACCCGAGCAAAAAAGGGCCGGTTCCTCCTATGAGCAACCCGGCAGATCCGGCTCGGCCTCAGCCGGTTGAAACGCCGGTTCCCGACCCGGATGAGGTCACACACAACCCAGAGCCAGGACCCGACCTGCCCCCGGAGCGTAAGCCTTTTCCCGATCGTTCCTCGGCAGGCTAGGCGAACACCAGGACAAGCAACGCACACCTTCAACATTATCCGAACCTGGCCTGGTTCGGACGATCGGCGTCGCCGGACCAAGCTCGGGGACCCCTGCTGGTTGAATTCGCCTCGCTGTAGTGCCATACAACGCTTGGGTGTCTCCGACGAACGGTCGCAGACAGGGTGTGCGTTGGTCGGGCCGCCAACGGGCATAGATTTTGGAAATCACCCGTGGTTCCCCACCAGTTTGCCGCGCGCGTTTTTTGCGCCCGTCTTTTCCCTGTCTGCTTCTCTCACCGCAGCAGCGCGGGGCGCACTCTGTGAGAGTCTCGATCCACACGCTTGGCACACGCGGCGATGTGCAACCCTATCTCGCATTGGCGCTGGGGCTTCAAGTCGCGGGCCATGAAGTGCTGCTCGCTGCGCCTTCGCAATTCGAGGCCTTCGTTGGAAGCCGAGGTATTCGGTTTGCTCATCTTCCCGGAGAGTTTCTCGATCTCATGGAAACGCCAGAGGCCAAGGCGGCCATGTCCGGAAGTGGCGGCTTCGCGGCCGGCTTCGCGCTGATCAAGCACTTCAAGCCTATCGGTCGGAAGGAGCTGACGCAGGAATGGTCGGCGGCGAAGCAGTTCCGGCCTGAGTTGATCATCTACCACCCGAAGGCGATCGCAGCCCCCCATATCGCGGAGAGGCTCGGTTGCCCCGGGGTGCTGGCGTCGCCTTTGCCGGGGTTCACGCCAACCCGCGAGTTCGCCAGCCCGCTAGTACCCTTCAAGTCGCTTGGGCCCTTGAACCGCGTGACCCATAGCCTCATGGCCGGGAGCGGCGAGGCGATCTTCCGGGGCATGGTCGCCGAATGGCGTGTGTCGGAACTCGGACTCAAGTCCCGACCGGTTCGGCCGCTCCGGCCAGTGGCAACGCTGTATGCCTACAGCCCGCATGTTCTGCCGGTGCCGCGGGACTGGCCCGAGAGCGTGGACGTCACGGGCTACTGGTTCCTCGACGACGATCAGGACTGGGGGCCAGATGCGGCATTTTCGGCCTTTCTCGGAGCGAGAGAGGCCCCCGTATATGTTGGGTTTGGCAGCATGCCCGGGCTTGATCCTGAAGCCATGACTAAGGTTATCGTCGAAGCCTTGGCTCGCGTCCGCAAGCGCGGTGTTCTGGCGACTGGTGGTGGTGCCATCGGCGGCCGCGACACGTCCAGCGGGCACGTTCACTTCATCGAAGGCGCCCCCCACGACAAGCTCCTGCCGCTGATGGCGGCCTGCGTTCACCACGGTGGGGCAGGGAGCACGGCCGCGTCCCTCCGGGCCGGGAAGCCCACGGTGATCTGCCCGTTCTTCGGCGATCAGCTCTTCTGGGGACGGCGCGTGGAAGAGCTCGGGGTTGGACCGGCTCCGATCGATAAAAAGCAGCTCACGGTGGAGGAACTCGCCGCCGCTATCTCCACGGCCACCAGCGACCTCACCATAGCCAGACGGGCGAAAGCACTTGGCGCCGATATTGCTGCCGAGGACGGTGTCGGTCGTGCCATCGCCTTCCTCCAGCAGCGGGGCCTCCTGCCCCAAGCACGAGCTGCGGCGAGCGCATGACTCAGCAAGATGTTCAGATGACCCAGACCAAACCCCGCCCCCTTTCCCTCCTGCGGCACTTCCTCGATAGCGAGGCCTCCGGCGGACTTGTCCTGATCCTGGCTGCCGCGTTAGCGCTCGTCGTCGCGAATTCGCCCCTGCTCGATGCCTATGAGGGCGCTTTGCATGCCGAGTTCGGGCCGCTCAGCGTCGAACATTGGATCAACGATGGGCTGATGGCGCTGTTCTTTCTGCTCGTCGGCCTCGAGATCAAGCGCGAGATGATTGACGGCCAGCTGGCAACTTGGCCGAGACGGGTGCTGCCAGGTATCGCTGCGGCTGGCGGCATGCTGGTGCCGGCCGTCATTTACGTGACGATCAACACCGGCGACCCGGAGACGCTCAAGGGGTGGGCCATTCCTACTGCCACCGACATTGCCTTCGCGCTCGGCGTCATCTCGCTGCTCGGCAGCCGCGTGCCGGCCTCGCTCAAAATCTTCCTTGCCGCCCTTGCGATCATCGATGACCTCGGTGCGGTGGTGATCATCGCCCTGTTCTATTCGACCGGCATCTCGATGCTGGATCTCGCCGGTGCAGGAGTGGTCCTAGTCGGCCTGTTCGTTCTCAACCGGCGCGGTGTCCTGCAGCTCTGGCCCTATCTGTTGCTCGGGCTGGTGCTGTGGGTCTTGGTCTATCGCTCGGGCATCCACGCGACGCTGGCTGGCGTGGCCCTGGCACTGACCATCCCCCTGCGCAGCAGGGACGGGCGGACCGACGACGTCGAAAACTCGCCGCTGCACCGGCTAGAGCACCGGTTGGGGAAGCTCGTGCCCTTCGTCATCGTGCCCATTTTCGGCTTCGCCAATGCCGGCGTCTCCCTGGCCCATGTCGGACTTGGTGCCTTTGTCGATCCACTCACGCTGGGCGTTGGGATCGGTCTGGTCGCCGGCAAGCTGATCGGGGTCTTCGGAAGCGCGGCAATCGTCATCCGCCTCGGGTTCGCCGACCTGCCGTCTGGTGCCACCTGGCTCCAGCTCTTCGGCACGGCACTGCTCTGCGGCATCGGCTTCACCATGAGCCTGTTCATCGGCCTACTGGCCTTCGCGGGCGACCCCAGCCTGCAGGAGGAGGTCAAGCTCGGCATCCTCTGCGGTTCCGGAGTCGCAGCCGTCCTGGGAACGCTTGTGCTGCTGACCGCATCCAGGTCGACGACCAGGTAATCTGCGCCGGAGTTCCAGCGTCACCATCTGGCGCTTCACGTCTGGGCTCTGAGGTTTTTCGGCCGGATGGTGGGGGCTAGCCGCATCCACAGCAGTAGCATCGCACCGCCTGACCAGAACTCGCGTGATGACGGTCGAGGAGTATGTCCATTTGACGGCAATTTCCGGCAAAGAACAAGTTCGCGTGAATACATGAGCGAAAAGAAGAGCAGACAAACCTCATAAGAATTACGTAAATTTCTAACTTGACTGGCGATTCATGGGTTGACACAGCGGGTCGATCTCCTAGTTTCGGACACATATTTGAAAATGGAGAAAATCGACTGATGACATTCAGCCGGAGAGGCGGGCTGCTCGCAGCCACGCTGCTTCTGGGAGCAGCGTTCGCGCTGCCTGCACAAGCACAGGACGAGGCGTGCGGCACGGACCGCACGATCGATATCGCTGAGATGACGTGGCCCTCCGCCGCCGCTCTCGCACACATCCACGCAACGATTCTCGAGAAGGGCTATGGCTGCAACGTCGAGATCGTAACCGGTGATACAGTTCCGACATCGTCGTCGATGTTGTCGCGGGGCACTCCCGCAATCGCTCCCGAGCTCTGGACCAGCACGATCGCCGAGCCCTGGCAGCAGGGCGTCGAAGCCGGCAAGGTGGTGCAACTGGGCGACGCCATAACCGACGGCACCGTCGAAGGCTGGTTTATTCCTCGATACCTTCAGGAGGCGAACCCCGAGCTGACCACGGCCGAAGCCGTCATCGCGAGACCCGACCTGTTTCCCGACCCGGAACAGAGTGGTCAGGGGCGGCTCTATTCATGCCCGCCGGGCTGGGCGTGTGAGCTTTCTACGTCGGCGCTGTTCGAAGCCTATGACATGGAAGACAAATGGAACCTGTTCTCGCCTGGTTCGGGCGGGGCTCTCGACGCCTCGATCGCTCGGGCGTTCCTGCGACAGGAACCGATCCTGTTTTACTACTGGGGGCCGACGGCGATCCTCGGCAAGTTTGATGCCGTTCAGCTCGATCTGGGCGACGCCAAGCCAGATGTCTATGCCTGCAACACCGATGCTGATTGCGCCGAGCCGGCCGGCAAGACCGCCTATCCCTCGTCCCCCGCGGTGATCGGCGCGGCCAAGTGGGTCGAGACCGAAGCACCAGCTGTCGCCGAGTACTTCAGCAAGGTCGGGTTGACCAACGCGCAGATCAGCGAGCTGCTCGTCTACGGCGACGAGAACAAGGCCGACGCGGCGCAGACGGCCGAGAACTTCCTCAAGACCAAGCAAGACGTCTGGACGACCTGGGTGTCACCCGAGGTCGCAGAAAAGGTCCGCGCCAGCCTCAGCTAGCGTCTCCTCACTGCGCTAGCCATGCGGCCGGGATGGAATATCCCGGCCGCAATCTGCTTTTAGTCGCGCCGACGTCGCGCTTTCTCGCTGACCGGGTGCGACCATCAAGGTGCACAAGTAATGTTTCCTGAACTCATCGACACACGACCGCTACGCCGGGCAGTGGACGGCGCACTTGGCTGGGTCGTCACCAACTGGGGCAGCGCCTTTGAAGCCGCGGCCAAGCCCTTGCTGCTCCTCCTGAACGCCATTGAGGCTCTGCTTGTCGCCACCCCCTGGTGGCTGATCATCATTGTGCTCACCGGCATCGCCTGGCTTGCGACGCGGCGCTGGCCACTGCCGATGACCGTTCTGATCTCGCTGCTCTTCCTCGGCGTAATGGAACTCTGGCGCGATGCGATGAGCACAACGGCGCTGATGATCGCGGCAACTCTCACCGCGATCGTCGTCTCGATCCCGTTGGGTGTGTGGATGTCCCGATCGGCGCGTGTGCGGCAGTTCTTCACCCCGGTGCTCGACCTGATGCAGACGCTGCCGAGCTTCGTCTACCTGATCCCTACCGTCATGATCTTCGGACCCGGAAAGATCCCGGCGCTGATCGCGACGATCGTCTATGCCGCACCCCCCTTGGTTCGCCTGACCGATCTCGGTTTGCGCTCGGTCGACCCGGCAGTGATGGAAGCGAGCCGTGCCTTCGGCACCAATCCCACGCAGCGCCTGCTTGGTGTGCAGATTCCCCTCGCCCTTCCGACCATTCTGGCCGGCATCAACCAGACGACCATGATGGCGCTCGCTATGGTGGTGATCGCCTCGATGATCGGCGCGGGCGGGCTTGGTTACCAGGTGCTGCAGGGCATCGGGCGACTTGAGGTCAGCCGCGGCCTGTTCGCAGGCCTTGGCATCGTGGTGCTCGCCATCGTGTTTGACCGGATCACACAGGCATTCGGCCGCCAGTTGCAGGCACGCGTAGGAATTTCGGAGGTGCGGGCATGATGACGATGCAAAACGACGTAGCCATTTCCATGAAGGCTGTGACCAAGATCTTCGGCCCCGCGCCGATACAGGCCCTCACCGCCCTGCAAGGGGGTATGTCGAAAGCCGAACTGCAGTCCGAAACCGGTCATGTCGTCGGACTTGATGGAGTATCGCTGCAGGTTGCAAGGGGACAGATCCATGTTGTGATGGGGCTGTCGGGCTCGGGCAAATCCACTTTGATCAGGCACGTCAACCGGCTGATCGAGCCGACCACGGGCGAGATCATCGTCTATGGCGAGAGCGTTCTTGCGATGTCCCTCGAGCAGTTGCGCGAGTATCGACGCACCCGCGTTGCCATGGTCTTCCAGAAGTTCGGGCTGCTGCCACATCGATCGGTGACCGACAACGTCGCATACGGGCTTGAGGTCCGCGGTGTGCGCAAGGCTGAGCGAGAAGCGGAGGCGCGCAAATGGATCGAGGTCGTCGGCTTGGCAGGCTATGAAAATGCGCGTCCGCGCCAGCTGTCCGGTGGCCAGCAGCAGCGGGTCGGTCTGGCCCGGGCACTAGCGCTCGACACTGATATCCTGTTGATGGACGAGGCATTCTCGGCACTCGATCCGCTGATCCGGTCAGGGATGCAGGATCAACTGGTTAGCCTTCAAAAGACGCTAAACAAGACCATCCTCTTCATCACCCATGATTTCGACGAAGCCCTCAAGATCGGTGACCGGGTCACCGTGCTGAAGGATGGCGCCGTCCAGCAGGAGGGAGCGCCCGAAGAGATTGTCCTCAATCCGGCCAACGAGCACATCGAGGAGTTCGTCCATGACGTAAACAAGGCAAGGGCCATCCGCGTTCGCACGATCATGGAGTCGGGTCCTTCCGAACCGTGCTCGATCGCGGTGCCAGCGGATGCGCGGTGCGAGGACGTGCTTCCTTTGTTCGCCGAGCATCAGTGGGTAGGAGTTCTGGATGCGTCAGGTGAGCAGGTCGGGCGCGTTACGGCAAGACGGGTGATCGGGGCCCTGGCGCGTCACGGTGCAAAGTCCGTTGCAGTCTCGTCTCCCGCGCTGGAGGTAGCTTCATGAAGATTGTCGCGTTCATCGACCTGTCGCTCTATTCCCACAGCGTCATCGACCATCCGGCCTGGCTGGCCCGTGGTAGGCAGGCAAGCGTCGAACTGGTCCACATCGTTTCGCCGAACGAGCTTGCTGCGTCCAACCTCGCGCCCGTCCACCCGGCAGGCGCCATGCTGCTGCAGCAGACCGACGATCTGGACGCCAAGGTGGTCGAGCTCGCACGCCAGGGCCGGGATCGGTTGGATGCGGCCCGTACGACATTGATTGAGGCTGGGGTTTACGACGTAGCCACTCGCCTGCTCGAAGGGCACCCCGCCCAAACCATGGTGCAGGCTGCGTCCAGGGCATCCATCGTTGTCATGGGCAAACGCGGAGAACGGGCCGACCTGGCAAGGTTGCCGCTCGGTTCCAATGTCGAACGCGTTGCCCGCGGCACCAAGGTTCCGGTGCTGGCAGTTTCGCGCAGTTTTAGGCCCATCAAGCGGATGTTGGCGGCGCTCGACGCCGAGGAACCCGCCGCTCCGGCGCTCGACGCCTTGGCGGGCCAGCTCCTGCCGGCGGGGCCGATAGACTTGCTGCATGTCGGTGAGGCCAACGAGAATGTCAGCAAGACTCTTGACCTGGGCGCAGCGAAGCTCAGGGGCGCTGGTTTCGTAGTCAGTTGCCGAACTGAACCGGGCGAAGCCCAGACGGTAGTCCCGCAACGTGTAGTCCTCGACGAAGCCGATCTGCTCATCATCAACGCATTCGGCAGTTCCAGACTGAGGTCGATGATCTTGGGCAGCCTGTCCTCTGAGCTGTTGCGGGCCTGTCAGGTTCCGGTGCTGCTATGCTGAACGTCGGATCGGCCGCCAGTTGCGGACGACAGCGTGGCGGGATCGCGGCAGTACCGTGGCCAAATTGCAACTTTACCCCTGCGCCACGGTGTCGGACTATCAGTGCGGCGGTTGCAGAGGGCTTAGTGGCCTTGGCCCTCGAGGCATCCCATGCATAGCAGCCGCCACCCGTTGTGATGGGAGTCCTCCGTCACATATGCGCCTCGTGTGGGCGGTCCTGGGTACCGTAGGGAGGATAGTTCGGGACTGGCGAGACGTTTCGGTGAGCGTGTCATAGCGCGCCCATCGCAAGGATGGAGTCGTCCGCGGATACCCGCACAGCCAGCTGCGGGCGTCTCCATCACCTTCCCACAACAGCAGGCGATTGCATTGGGACCACTGGAGCATTTCAACGTTCAACCCGTGCTGGACGACGGCACCGTCGACAAGACTGGCAACGTCACTGTTGAGGCAACGAGCCCGCTCAAGGCAGGCGAGGCGGCGCTTGGTCAGCCGCTTGCGTTGGAAGGCAAGTCAGTTCGAGCAATAGTGTGGCGGCTGACTGCCGGTTTCGTGCCCTTGCGAGTGACGCTTTACGACGTGGATATGGTGGCAGATGCCACTCCCACAGAATGATCTGGCGTTTTTTCAAACGTGCTGGTGAAGGAAGGCAATCGAGTCCGTATTTCATCACTTTCAGAATGCAAACCGGTGCAGGACGGCTGGAGGCGGCGACGCAAGCCGACCTCACGAGGCTCTTGGGCGACCTTCGCCTCGCGGGTGCGAGCGACATTACGATCGTCGATGTTGAAGGCAGATTGGTCGCCTTTGACCCAGGAGGGCACGAGCCAGCCAAGTAGGCTGATAGCCAATCGTCTACCTGCCGAATTTGCCTCGCAAGAAACGGACACCACAGCTCAATCGCTGGGTGCCCGTTCGCCCGCCGTCAGTGTGGTGGACGCAGACGGGCCTCAAAACAATGCGACGTTAAGGCAGAGGGGATCAACCCTTTGCTTCCGATTTCCGGTGAACGTGCCTCGCGTTGGTTCGAGTCTTCCTTTCCTGTCGCGAACTGTCGCGTGCCATATGGCGCCAACTTGACACGGCAGACGACCGCTTATGGCGCGAAGCGGACACCCGCAGCGACTTATGCTTCCTTCTTTATGCTACCGTGCATGCGCGTCCTTCCCTAGACAGGTCCTGGGCGACCCCCGTAAATTACTGCTACGAAGGTTGCCGCCTCCCCCATGACGCGGCAGAACGTGCCTTGGCGCCGCCGAGGAAGGAGCGAACCCCTCTCTCTGAGTTCGCGCCGGCCCATGGTTCAGCGCTCAACTGATTGCCACACCCGGTTATTGACCCTTCGACCACCCAACTTCCTTGGGCGTGGTCGAATGTGTTCGACCGCGCTTGCAACCTAGACGCGGAACAACCCATGACAAAACAACCCGTACAATTGACCGCGGTCGATGCCATCATCGACGAACTCAACGAGAAACTGCACCTTAACGGCGAGCGGGTCGGCGCAGATGACCTCTTGCCGTTCTATGTTTTTGCCGTGCAACACCAACCGCAACAGCGGCTTTTGTTGCTTATCCTATTGATGCTGGGTGAGCCAGCGATGTTGCGATATATTCGCGATGACGGACGTGGAACATTCAAGTCACGGACCGGTTTCTCTAAGGCTTATGGATTTCACTTCTGTGTTAGCCATGATGACTACGCATACGAAAGTCTGCTGGAGTGGTTCATCCCCACCGCCGCGATGTTCAACTGGGATGAAGATTTGAGGGGGCTGAACTCGCACCGCTGATCGCAGCCTCGCGCAGGATGCGGTAAATCTGCATCCGTGAGCTGCCAACCTCGCGTGCGATCGCTGCCGGCCCGAAGCCGGCAGCCTTTAGTCGTAATACGTCTTCTCTGTCGATACGGCGCTTACCGCCCAAGTAGACACCTGCGGCCTTCGCTCTCTCTATGCCGTCGCGTTGCCGTTCCCTGATGAACCGGCGCTCCATCTGCGCGACCATTCCGAGCACCGTCATAACCAGATGGCCCATTTCGCCCCGCGTCGAGACGAGGGGGTCGAGCACCGTTACAAAAGCTTGGCGCTGTTCGGCTTCGTAGATAATGTTTAGCACATCGCGCGTAGACCGCCCCAGTCGGTCGAGCCTCGCGACTACAAGCTCATCCCCGGGCCTGAGGAACTGTAGGATGGTTTCGAGTTCCACTCGCCCATCACGACTTCCCCCAGACACCTTCTCGGATCGCACTACACTGCATCCCTCGGCAGCGAGGCGTTCGAGCTGCACTGTCAAATCTTGGTCGGTAGTGCTTACGCGTGCGTAGCCAATACGGGCCATGTGTCACCTCAAGGTTTTGACTTGAGGCTCGCATGTCACAAATAGTCGCTGTCAATTCCGATGTGACGCACGGACGAGCCGCGCGGTTACGTAACTTGAGGGTATACCCCAATGTGACGATCGACCGCTTTGCGCCGAAGCGGTCACTCGTATCCGATGAAGACGAGAACTAAGTCAGCCCACCAGTCAAGAGGAGGGGGCGACCAGCGCTGTTACGTGTAGCGCGAAAAATGTTGTAAGCTCGGTCCGAATGGCGGCCGCAGCCGCGTCAGTGTTGCAGAGCCGGATGATCCGTCTCAGCAACCTACGATAGGGATGACGAATGCAGTACATGCTGATGTTTTACGAGAACGAGGTGAGGTTGCCGCTCAGCGCGACACCGCCGAACGCGCCGGACCCTATTGGGACGCCTGGAACGCCTATATCGGTACGCTGTACCAGGCAGGCGTCGTCGTAAAGGGCGACGGGCTCCTGCCCCCTGCGACAGCAACCACTGTGCGCCTCGCAGGCGGCAACCGCCTGGTGCAGGACGGCCCAGTAGCAGCTACCAAGGAACAGCTGGCCGGTTATGTCGTGCTCGAAGTACCGGACCTCGATGCAGCGCTGTCGTGGGCGGCGCGCTGCCCTGCGGCCACCTTCGGGGCTGTCGAAGTGCGTCCCACGCTGCCTCCGCCCAATCAAGGCTAAGCTTTGGACGGCAACCTTCAAGAACGTGGGCGGCGGGCGGCGGAGAACGCTGCCCGAACGTCCTACGGGCGCCTCCTCGCGTATCTTGCGCGCCAATGGAGAGACGTAGCCGCAGCCGAAGACGCGCTGGCCGAGGCGTTTGCACGCGCGCTCGACAACTGGCCAACACAAGGCGTGCCGGCCAACCCCGATGCTTGGCTGATGGCAGCGGCGCGCAACCGGCTGCGAGATGGAGCGCGGGCGCGGAAAACACGTGAACAAACGACCAGCAGCCTCCTGGTGCTGGCGCCGACAGAAACCGAGGAAACCCCTGTGGTTGCCGACAAGCGGCTGGAGCTGATGTTTGTGTGCGGCCACCCGGCAATCGATGCTGCCGCGCGCACGCCGCTGATGCTGCAAACCGTGCTGGGGCTGACGGCCGAGCGCATCGCCTCTTCGTTCCTTGTTTCGCCCGACACGATGGGACGGCGGCTGAGCCGGGCCAAAGCGCGCATCAAGGACATAGGGATTGCCTTTGAAGTGCCAGGGGAAGACGAGCTGGGTGAGCGTATGGGCGATGTGCTCGAGGCGATCTACGCCGCTTATGGGCAGGGCTGGGACAGCACGGGTAGCGACGACCAAACGCGCAAGGGGTTGACCGAAGAAGCGATCTGGCTGGCGCGGGTACTGGTAGAGCTACGGCCAGAGGACGCCGAGGCACTGGGCCTTCTGGCGCTGATGCTGTTTTGCGAAAGCCGCAGCGCCGCGCGGCGGGTGGAGGGGCGCTTTGTGCCGCTTCGCGAGCAGGATACAGCGCTCTGGAACTTGCCGATGGCACGCGAGGCCGAGGAAAAACTGCGGACGGCCGGCGGGCTGAAGCAGCCGGGACGCTTCCAGCTGGAGGCGGCGATCCAGTCGGTGCTGGTGAAATCGCGCTTGACGGGCGCGGATATGCGCCTGCCGACGTGGACGCTGCACGGACTTTTGGCGCAGAACGCACCCACGGTCGGCAATCTAGTGGGGCTGGCGGCACCCACCGCCGAGGTGAATGGCCCAGAGGCGGGTCTTCATGAACTGGCTCAGCTGCCCGAAACAATGACACGCGATTACCAGCCGTTTTGGGCACTCAAGGCGCAATTGCTCCAGCAGCTGGCCGCTGATCGACAAGCCACTGCAACGGCCTTCTCGCGAGCCATCGGCCTGACGGAGGATGGGGCCGTTCGCGCTTATCTCATCGGAAAGTCGGCGCAATAGAGCGGTTGTTTTCTTTCCTTTGGTTCTGGGTGGTCGATACCTACGACTAAAGTCGAGCAGGAAACGACCTAGTTGGGGCGCCTAGCCGACACAATCGGTTCGCAAAGAGAGATGCATTGGCGATAAGCGGTCCTTGCTGATCTCCACCAAGCGCTGAAACCGGTCTTCGCAAACGGCCTAACGTCTCTATCGAAGGGTACTTTGCCGGCTTTGAAAGAGGTAGACGAATGAGCATCACCGAATCCTTGATGGCCCAGGCCCACAACGCCTTCAGCTCAGGCAGCCATACCCCGACGTGATCCTCGAAGATCGTCTCGTCGCGCCTGACGTTGAAGAACTGCTCCATCGAGTGGTGGATATCACCCAGGTCCGCAGGGACCTAAAGCTCACCGAGTGAGGCCAATGAGTGATGGGTCAGTAAGGCACACCGCGACGACTGGGGCGCACTCGACGGTCGGCCGCTTCACAAGCCAGCGCCGCGGGAACGTTGTACTGCCCGTCCGACTGAGCGGAGCGGGCCGTAAGGCCAAATATAGCCCCGCGCGCATTACCAACCCCGTCCCTCGTGGACGGTTGCTACGAAGTCCTATTGGTAAGGGGTATCGACCGAAGGCAGGTGCCGACTTGCGGTACAGGCACCTGCCCGCCCCTGGCCGATGTTGTGGACACGAAGGGCGTCTCACAAAACACCACAGGGAAACATTGTCGGAAAAGATGGTCTGTTCACAAATTCCCCAGCATGGTGTTGGGCGCGTGTCGCGTCCACAACGAAGCGCGCGCCCGGGCGCTGGTCTAAGGCGGCCAGTGCTCGGCCGTAAGGGCAGAGATCTGCCGAGCGAAGCTTTCGTAGGGCGAGTCATGCCACCCATTCTCGTTCGGGGAGCTGGGCGAGACTGTCCAGCGCGGCGAGGAAGTCCGTGACAGCGGGCGAGTCGCTGAAGTCGCACCGTATCTTTGACAAAGGCTGCCGGCACTTGCCCCAAAGAAACCTGCAGCTCTTCCATTAGGCCTCCATACCGACCAGCATCGAAGTCGTGCGCTGCAGCAGCCGCGCGGTACTGCATCAACCGGGCGCGCAGACGCCTCAGGTCGGCGTCATATGCCTTTACCCCGATCGCGAGCCTTCCGATTTCTCGCGGAGGACGTGCTCATTGATCAAGAACCTAGCCGGCGCATTGTTTGCGCAGTTTGGGACGTTGGGCCTGAAACTCGAAACTGTCAGTCTCCGTTACCCGCTGTGGACCACAGATTAGCCGCGCAAGGAAGCCCCATGTCGCCGACCATCAAGTACTTCATGCAGACCGGAGAGGGACGAGTGGAGGTAACGGACGCGGACGTACAGGAGGCAGTTGATCGGCTGGAGGCTGCTGGCGCCAGCGGTATCGAAGTCGTAGATAGCGCCCACGGCACCGGATCAGACGCAACGCGTCCAGTCGCTCCCGAACCAGTTTTCGCGCCCGTTACGCAACCAACCCTTATTGGACGAGTCCTCGGCATCCTCTGGAAAAGACCGCGTTAGGAACGGGCAACCGGCGATTGGGTTCCGGTCACCCGCCCGTTATCTCCCCTGCCACATTACTTGGGGAGCAACACCTTGTTGACGACCTGGATCACGCCGTTGGATTGCGTGACGTCAGCGACGGTGATGCGGGCCACCCCACCACCCTCATCGACGATGTAGACCCGATCACCCTTGGCAACGGCGGTAAGCGTGTCGCCGCTGAGGGTTTTGAACGCCCAGCTGCCGCCAGCTTCTTTGGCCTTGGCGAGCAGGTCGTCGTAGGTCCAAGAGCCAGCGGCCACATGGGCAGTGAGTATCTTGACCAGCGTCGCCTTGTTCTCGGGCTTGAGCAGAGTATCCACCGTGCCTGCCGGCAGTGCGGCAAAGGCCGCATTCACTGGAGCGAACACGGTGAAGGGGCCTGGCCCAGAAAGGGCGTCGACCAGGCCTGCGGCCTTCACGGCCGCGACAAGGGTAGTGTGATCGCGAGAATTGACGGCATTCTCGACGATGGTCTTGCTGTCATACATCGGGGCGCCGCCAACGTATTTCGGCGCGGCAATCGCTGCGAAGCTGAGGCAGGATACCCAGAGCGCTAGGATCGTTGCTACTGCGAGGCGTTTCACGTTGAATTTCCTTCCCTGAAGACCGGCGTTTGTTCGCCGACGGAAAAGTACGGCCCGCGCATCGTCGAAGTTTCAGCAGGGGCCGTTTCGTGATCGCATCGGCCTTTTGGCCGTCTCAAGCACCTCGGCAAGGCTCGCTCGCATACGTGGCCGGTCGCGGAAAAGTTTCGCCGTGTCGGACGAATAACCCGCCCGGATTGCTAAAGTGATCGGAAACTTTCCTGGGGGGCATCGCGTCTCTGCTTGGGTCAAGTCGCAACAATAAAGCCGACGACACCCAGACGACACCCCAGGGAAGGAACCCACAATGAAGCTCTCTAGTCTCCGCGTAGTCGCCGTTTCCACCATGCTGTCGGTCGCCGCTGTTTCCGGCGCTGCCTTTGCAGAAAACCCGATGGTCGGTGGCGCACCGATGCTCGAGACCAAGGACATCATCGACAATGCCGTGAACTCGGCCGACCACACCACGCTGGTTGCCGCTGTGAAGGCCGCCGGCCTTGTCGAGACGCTGAAGGGCGCCGGGCCGTTCACCGTCTTCGCGCCGACCAACGCTGCCTTCGAGGCACTGCCGGCCGGTACGGTCGACACCCTGCTGAAGCCCGAGAACAAGGAACAGCTGGCCAAGATCCTGACCTGCCATGTGGTCGCCGCCAATGCCCTGTCGACCGCAATCGCCAAGATGGTCGCCGACGACGGTGGCGCGCACCCGGTCAAGACCGTAGGTGGCTGTGTCTGGACCGCTAAATACGAAGGCGACAAGATCACCCTCACCGACGAGAACGGCGGCGTCGCCAACGTGACCATCGCCGACGTCGTCCAGTCGAACGGTGTGATCCACGTCATCGACGCAGTCCTGCTGCCCAAGTCCTAATCGGCATCGGCAAGGCTCGTTCTTTCCGCCGGTATTTGGGTCTTGCCCGTATCGTGTCCCGTGAGAAAGTCTCGCGGGGCACGAGTGCGTGGTGCGAGATTGACGTGTGCGAGGCCCCCGATGACGCCATCGTTGGGGGGGCAGTTCATTGCACCTAAAGGTGCTGAACGCGCGGGGCGCCCTCAGGGCTCCTCCAATGTTCCGAGCATCTTCAAAGGCGCACTCCCACGCTCAGGGACGACCGGCGTTTCACACAAAGCGGCTCTAGGAAGCAGTCTTGCCGTCAATTTCTAGACGGCCTTCAAAGTTCAGTGTGAAGACGTACCCATCGTTCTGGGCGTGGCTGATCTCGCCCCCTAGTTGCGCGGCAAATCCTTCAACCAGCCGTTGGCCTATGCCCTTGGAGGGGAGCGATGGGTCAAAACCTTGGCCATTATCCTGGACGACCAGTAAAGCCCTGCCATCTGGCTGCGCCTTCAGTTTAACCCTGACCTTTCCATCATCGCGACCAGCAAAGGCGTGCTTAAAGGCATTGGATAGCACTTCGTTGAGGATCAAACCCAGTGAGGCCGCACTGTCCTTGCCTACGACAATGTCGTCCAAATCGGCCTCTACCTGCACCCCGGGATCGGCTCCAGCACGAATGTTTTCAATAAGGGTCATAAGGTACTCGCGAACGTGCACGTCCTCAAAGCTGCTGGTGCGATAAATGTGCTCGTGCACCGCCGACATCGCAAAAATCCGCTTGCTCATCTCCGCTCGCACTTCCGGAGGGATGGGGTGCAGCCGGAGTAGGGAGTTGATGGATTGGAGGTTGTTCTTCACCCTGTGGTGGATTTCCTTGAACAGAACCTCGTTGTGTTCGAGTGCGCTCGCGAGCGACCGCTGCGCTGTCCTGTTTCGCCGCATGGATTTCGCCGTGAGGAACGATCCAACAAGCAAGGCGAGCGCAATGGGGGCCAGCAACAGCGAAACCACCCAGATGGAATACCAGAGCCCGGCCAACGCGGTTTCTTGAGAGACTGACGCCAACGCTATGTAGCCCAGATCCGGCACCTGCTTGAAGCCGACGAGCCGTGGGACGCCGTCGACCGGCGACGCAGCGGACTCGTAGGATCCTTGGTCTGCCGAGGTCAGTGCGGCCATCGCCCGGGTTCCGCTCAGGTCGGTCGCGTGAACCAGGGGTGGGTTGCGTGCCACCACCCATCCATCCGCTCGCACGATGCTGATGGTGGACCCCTTGCCCAGGTCTTGCGGGGCTGCAAGACGCTCGAGGACACTTCCGTCGACGAATACGGCCACGACGCCGGCCAACGCGCCTCGCTGCTGCAGACCCTTGGCCACCGTGAAGACGTGCCGGTTGTCCAGCTCCTCCTGGCTGCCGATTACCCATTCTTCCGAGCGTAGCGCAGTAAAGTAGTCACGGTCTTCGATCGTCCGTGGCGCGCTCGGTGACGATCCTTGGCCGATCAGTCGGCCCGAGGCGTCGTAAATGCCCAGCACCGCGCCGGTCGGAAAATGGCGAGATACGTCGCTGAACTGATCGAGTGACGCGCCCGCTGCAGGGTCAGCTCTCGAAGCAGCCTCAACCGCTGCCTTGGCCGAGGCTATCACCCATCGCGACCCCTCGGCGACGACGTTTGCCGCTCGTTGAGCCTTGTTCTTTGCCTCCACTATCGTGGTGTCATAGCCCTGGAAGCACAGCAGCACGAACACCCCGATAATGATCGAAACGAGGATGGCGCTCCCGGCAATTACCGTATCAGCAGCTTCCCAGGTTCTTTCGGGCCGGACCCGCCGACTGGCCCCCTGCGAGAAAGCGCCGACGCTCATCTGGCTCGCATTTCCTCGATGGCGGAGTGGATCAGCTGGTCGTGATAGGGCTTCGAAAAGAAGCGAGCCCCTTCCGGCAGGTCCCCATCCGCTGGCGCAACCTTGCCCGAGACAACAATCAGGCGAACCGGCGGCCAGCGCCCTGCAACATATTTTGCGAGGGCAATTCCATCCATCGTGCCCGGCATGTCGACATCAGTGATGATGAGTTCGATGGATTGGTTGGCTTCGAGAACCGCAATGGCGGCGGCGGCATTGCCAGCGGAAAATGCTTCGTGCCCCCACTCTTCTACGAGGCTCACCAAGCCGATACGGATCAACGGCTCGTCATCCACCACCAGAATGTTCATGCCACACCCCACCGACGCTGCCTCCGATAATTCCGAAGCAGGAACTTAGTTCCCGGTGGGCAACCGAGGACTCGGACCACCAACTGCGCTGACCCGAGATTCCCACTGTGTCGACCAAGCGCCGCGTTCCGGCATCGATTGCCAGCAGTGAAGCTCTATTGGCCGTTCAACGATCGAGCGGCGGCCGCCATTGCCTCAAACGTATATGCCGGCCGCAGGCCGCCGAAGATAGCGCGAGCAGCGCGGCCGGGGCGCTAGCCTTAGTGGTTCAACTCGATTGGCGGAGGAAGCGGACGCGTACGTCATCGCAAGTGAACGACACCGCAAATGGCTGGCTATCCTCGGACAATATAGGCATGAGCGGCTACTCGGTACATTTGCCGCTGATCTGAAACTACCGTAACTCGGTTACCGGAACGTTGAGCTTCGCTGGGCGGACAACACATTGCCTTTGGGACGCAGCATATCACCGTGGCCAAGTGTGCCGGGACCATTCGTTCATATTTCCTTCCAGAACACGATCTTGTCGTCACCGCGGCCCCAAAAATCCCTAATACGGGCCTCTTCCGAGTACCCGTTCCGTCGATAGAAGTTACGGGCCTTTTCAAACTCGGGTAGTCCCGACGTCTCGGCAATCAGGATGCGCTGGCTCCGATCCCGCAATATGGCCTCCAACGTTGACACCGGGGCACTGCCCGCGCCCGAGCGATGCCTGTTGGGCGCTACAGCTATGGCGAGCATGTTCCAGGTCCCGTCTGTTAGCTCCTCGGCCTTGGCGTAGGCGAACCCGATTGGCACGTCGGCCTCTTCGCAAGTGAGCCAAAGCTCATTGCCCGTAGGTTCGCGAAGAAAGGACCTAATAAAGTCCGGTACCCGCTCGCTTGGAAATAGCTCAGTTTCATCTAATACGCGCTGCAACGCCGGCACGTCGGCGAAGGCGGTTGGTCGGGTGATCATTGCGGGCCTTCGGTTAATGGCTGCTGAGAGAGAGCCGAGGAAGTTAAGAATCGAGCTGGACTCCGAGCATGGGAGCAAGCGGTTATCTCACTGTGGTAAGACTACCGCCACCCCGCAACGTAGACATGACTACCGCCGCAGGCGCTTTGGCTCCGCAAAATGGACTCCTCGCGAACAACCTCATGGGTCCGGAGTTGCCGCCGGTCAGCCTCTGTCGAGATACCCGCCGTAGTCGGCATAGGTGGTCCTGAAAAAGCATTCTCGCTGCGCATTGACTCCCGCCGTGCCCAGCGGCGCAAAGTTTAACGAGCGTCAAACCGAGCGTACCGGCCTGTTTCGTTCTGAATCCGCAATTAAGGTCGCTACGACTGGGAATGTCGTCGTTATCATTAGCCCAGTCATGCACCACCTTCGACGGCGCGGCTCGGCCCTCGTCATTCGCCTTCACGAGTTCGACTCCATGGCGAGGGCTCATCGTTGTGACGACGACGCGACTAGTCATCAGCATCCATGCCGCCTCGGAGGCAGTTATCTGGCAATCCTGAACTACGGATCGGAAAGGTCGTCTCTACTCCAGGAGCCAACATGAAAAAGATCCAACTCGACCAGATCTTCGAGCGATTGGTTTCCGGTGAAACCGTCGAAGGCTGGGGTTACACTCTGCACCGGGACTTCGTTTCGATCTTTAACAGCAGCGGTATCGGATGGCGCCGCCGAACAGGAGCAGTGGAGTGGCAACCCGAAGGTATGCTAGACCGAGAGCCACCCAAAGGGCAGCAACACTAGTGGCGATAGCTCTCGAGTGGCAGGAGATCAGGAGGATGTAGCGGGGGCAAAGGAGTTCGAAGCGGACGAGAGAATTCAAGTGCCTAACTGAGGCGTCTGGGTTTGGAGACTCCACGCCCGCGACGGAAGCAACTGTGCGACACACTCGAGGGGGGTAGGGGCCAGTGTCGAATTCATTTCTGGGTGCGCGCTATATCGGCGATTTATTCGGGAGCTACACGCTCGCAAGCCGGCATGACCTCCCCAGCGATCAGCCTCGAGTCTTTGCTTGTCGAGCTCGGAGTGCTTCGACTCGGCAGATTGTGGTCACTGCTCCTGTAATCGGCAAGGCCGGAGAACAGCTTACCGCCCACTTCGATGAGCTCGGCCTTCTCACAGGGCACCTGAGCCAAATCAGCGCCGACGGCTTCACTATCGCTCTGGATCTTTCGGATAGCGATCGCGCCGCGCTTGGGGCAAAGCTAGACTGGCTTAAGCGCCGTGGTATTCACGGCAGCAAGATAGATCGCCGACAAGACAAGCGTGTGCGCTTGCCCAAGCCTCGTACGATCCTACTGTTGCCAGATGGCCGCTCCTTAGTGGGACTGATCATCGATGCATCAATTGGCGGCGTCGCGGTTTCAGCCGACCTGCTTCCAGCGAAAGGTATGCCGCTTGCCGTTGGCAGTGTGCTCGGGCGCGTCGTACGCCTGCTTCCGACCGGCTTCGCCGTCCAGTTCGCAAAGGTACAGGTGCTCCAAGACTTAGCGCGATCTCTTGGGCCACAATCGGCTGATAAGCAAGCGACCCTGTCTTCGGCGCTGTCAGAGGTCATTCGACTCGGAAGGCCAGTCAGCGATTGAGGCGAGTGGACGGCTGAGCGTGCGTCCCACCTCATAGCCTCCGACTGCTCAAGCATCATCGGTCGGCTTGGATAAGATCCACCGGTCATGACTGGGCTGCCATGCGTGTCGGTCTAGTAGTCCGCCGTATGCCCTCCTTTCGTGCGGGTTCAACGAACGAAGGCGCCGTGGTCAGGCACGCCACAGCGCTTCGTACGGCTGGCCCCAAAGCTCTTCATCGCGACAGGATACCCTCGGTGAAGAGGGCAGTCGCTCAACGCGTCATCCCGATGGTAGACAATCGGGATACGAAGGCCTTTGGCGATGTCCGAGCCGCATGACGGCAACCAGGGAGCTCGACCAAAATCAAGGATTGCAGTTGGGGCAGTTGGCCGCGTCAGCAGAGACTATTCCATCTGATCGCACCGACGACACCGCATACTCGCATGCCGTGCAACCATGGCACTCCAAGGATACCAGCCCGGTGGGTGTTCCACATATCGAGCACGGCAGTCCCCGTTCCACGCCCACCAACCCCCAGCCGTAGCTGCCACAACGCGGGCAGTGTGTTGACAGCCGCTTTGCAAGTGCTTCAGCGGCAAGACAAATAGTTCGCATTCGCCTGGGATTGTGGTTGGCCCGCATGTCCGTTTGGACAAGAGCGAGTCCTTCCTGCGATTTCGCGATTGCCCAACGTGTCGTATCGATGACTTTGGAGAGCGTTCGCAGGCCTTTTGCGTGGATGTCATCACCGACCGGTGACACCACTAGGCTGGTTGCTGGAAAGTCTGTGCGTGCAATGAGGGCGTCCAGGTCATCGATGTTGGCAACACGTCGGCCCAAAAACGCGGGCTGCTCATCCACTACCTGCTCAACTATTTCTCGGCCGGTTGTTCGTTCCCAGAACACGATAACTTCACGGCCCAGTGGCAGGAGGGGAATATCCGGACGAGGTCCGAAGCTGCCCTCGCTACCAATGCCAACGTCGAGACCGGTCAGTTTGCAAGCCGCCCTAGCTTTCTGCCGAGCAGCGTCCAGCATCGACCCAGTCCGCGCAACCTCTCCGGTGAAGGTTCCGAACGCGTCAGTATCAAGACCTATTGGGACTAAAGCGGCTATCCCCAGCCGAGCAAGTGGCGGCGCGATAGCCACTTCCTTGCCGTGCATGGTGCCTATCGCAACAACGAGCGGAACTGTCATGCTGCCTCCTGCATAGCGACTATTTCCCAGTTAAGGTCTTGCCGATATCGGGCGACGAACTCACCGTTTTCCAGAGCGACTAGTCGCAACCAGCCGTTGTCAAATAACGCTTTCACCGAGGGATGGCGCGCCAGAATTTCGTTCACTGCCTCGATGGGCGCTTCGACCAGAACTGACAGACGCATGGCCTCGTGGACGAACTTGCTGCCATCATGAACCGCCTGAAGCGGCAGCCCGGTACGCAGCTGTCCGCCGTTGCCTGTGACTACACCAAGGCCGCCGACCACATTGTGGAGTAGCTTGTCGCCTGCGCCGAAAAGGTCGGGAGCAACGGTAGAACCATAGTACTGCAACGAGATCCAGCTCGCGACGACGACCGGCGCGGTGAGGATGAGCTCGAGGGTCCTAAAGTCCTTATCCGTCTTCCAGTCGTAGCTGTGAAGGAAGCAGCGACCATTGAGGTCGCGACCTCGTGTGATGGCGCGCGGTGCAGCAATAAAACCGGCACAACCGGCGAGACCCCATTCGGGACGCAGTTCGGCCCAGTCGAGTGCTCGGTGGGCGATCGTTCGGGGAGTCGCGCCAGGTAGACGGGGGGCTCGCTCGCGGCGCGCCAACTCGCCGGCCGCGGTGAGCCATTGCTTGGCCGTCGCGAGATCGCTGGCGTGGGTGGGGGCCGACACGTCCACAAACAGCCGGACCTCGTCGGTGGTTGTGATATGCATCGCAGCAATGAAGAGCGTGTCGTCCGGAATAGCGACGCCATGCGATTGAAGCGCCTTGCGTACTTCGGCATCGTTGAGAAGATCTGCCAGCACGCGTGCGGAAACCTCTCCCGTATGCCCGCCGCACGCTCCGCAGTGATAGGCGCTTGCATGCGGGTTGTTGGTGACTTGCGCACCGTGACCAACAAGCAGAATCAGCCGTGCCAAGTTGGAGGTAAGGCCCATCGATTGCAGGACCTTGGCGGCCAAATCAGCTTTCGCCGAAACTGAAAGCGGCATCTCCAGCCTTGGAAGGGGAGACGCGGCGGGCCTGGACGCCTCAAAAGCGATAGCAGAGGCGAAAAGTTTGGCGGCGTAGCCAACCCCCGCAGCTTCAACGAACGCGAAAGACGAGACCGCGGCCTGCCGAAACCGGCCCCAGGCCCGGGTCGCCCTCTCTGCGATGCGAAACGCGGATTCTTCGCTGCGATCAGCATGGCTTGATACAGTAAGGATGGGTTTGAGCAGGACCGGCAGGTGGTTGTGAGTCACATCAGTTCCGTGCGGACGATGTGCCAATGGAAGGCCGAAGAAGCCGGCAAAGCCAACTGTTTCAATGGAGGGGGCGAGACCCTCGAGGGCGCGCCTAAATACCTCAGACCTCACATCGATGCAGAAGGCCGCTTGCAGTTCAGGCCGGGCGCCAGCCGCGACTGTCTGAGAGATGAGGCGTGCTTCGAGGTTGCGCTGATAGGCGCGCTCAGCAGCATCCTGCAGGATCGCGTCGATCACGTTATCGGCCGAGGGCGTGAGCGGCTCAGCGTGAGACGAGACGACCTTATTCCATAGCCAGCCGACTCCGGGCGTGTGCACCAGCAATGCTTCCTCCCAGACCATCCGAATGGCGAGTAACTCGAGCAGCGTATTATCGCTCTCGCCACTAAGTTCGGCCTGCCAGAGTAGGAAGCGTGCATGCTGCGCCCACCCCCCCAAATCAATCAGAAGCCGATGGAAGGCCGTTGAGGCGGCCTCCACGGTCAGGCTAAGCTGGTCGGCCGCCCGGAGGATGGCCCGTTCTGGCGTGTCAGGCGCGGACGTTACGTGGGCGCAGAACGCCTTGAGGCCGGCGATCTCCGGCGTCAGGTCGTTGGTCGCCCACTCGCGCCAGGCGGCGTAGGCGCCCCGCCAAGGATGTGGCAGCCAGAGCGCCTGTCCGCCATCGAAGTGGCCGGCAGCCCAAAGGCCAAAGCTCTTCTCGATTACCGCGTTCCAGTTGGTGCCCGAATGGCGCTGGGCCAGCGTGGCCACCGTTGGCAGTGCGGTTGGCGCGGGCCGATCGGCTTCGAGAGCCGCCTTGAGTCCGGCAAGAGAAGTGGGCCGAAGCGGCGATGTTGAAGCGGCAAGCGCGGCAGCGAGATCGGCATCGGTGATGTCACCCTCTGCGAAACGCCTGGCGAACTGCGTCCGTGCTGGAGCGACTCTGATGCCGGCCACCCGGGCAAACCGGGCTCCGGCAGTCGCGATATCCTCCTTGGACTGGCCAAGAAAAGGGTTGACCGCAACCGTTGCTGAGAGCGGAAAGGCTGGAGGAATGGCACGTACCGCTTCGTACGCCGCCGTCAGTAAGGCCTTAAGCCTGGGGTGCTTTAGTTGGTCGCTATACATTGCTTTTCTCCAAGGCAGACCGGTTCGCGTCTACACGGAAGCCACCGGTCATCCGATCCAAAATGGCGTTGAGGTACAGGCCGTTGGCGAGATGGACGCGCAGCCCTGCGGCCGCGGGGTGATGAGCCCATAGTGGAAACATTGCTTGCACGATCGCTACGAAAGCGAAGGACAAGAGCGCCAGCACAATCAGCGCCCACTCAAGAGGGCCAGACGCCGGCGCGTGAGGTAACAGTCCGCCCCAGAGCCAGTCGGCAAGCCTATGGAAGCCGAAATAGGCGAGCGTGGCGCCCAAGGAGGCGAGCACAGTGCGACGTGTCAGCGCGCGAGGCGCTGCGTCGGCGAGACCTTGGGCGATGAGGTACGCCACGCCAAGCACCAGAATCGCACCCAGAGCAATCGCCTGAGCGGACTGTGGGCCGAGCACCAAGTCGAATGCCAAGGCAACTGCAGCATAGAGACAAAGTGCGAGAAGGAACGCCTTACTGACTGCCCTTGCACTCGGTACTGCCACCGGTCCGGGCTTTCGAACCGAAGCTACTGCCAGCACTGCCGATCCCGAGGAAAGGAATGCATGGGCCTTGTAGAGGGAATGCGCGACGATGTGCAAAAGCGCAAGCGGCCAGAGGCCAAGCCCACACTGTAGGAGCATGAAGCCCATCTGCGCCACCGTCGACCAGGCAAGTGCCGTCTTAACGGCACTTTGGGTGAGCATGACTGTCGCACCAAACAGTGCGGTGAAACCTCCGACCATGACGAGAGCTGCCATTGCGCCGGGACTGGCACTGACCAGTGGTGCGAGCTTGATGAGCAACACTCCACCGGAGTTGATGATCCCGGCATGGAGGAATGCCGAAACCGGCGTGGGCGCTTCCATGACTTCAGTCACCCAGCCGTGTAGCGGAAAAGCCGCTGTCTTCAGCGTCGCTGCGATAACAATCAGCGCGACGGCGAACTGGGCCGGCGTTGACAGCCCGGGTTGAGCCAAAGCAATGGAGCTGAGACAGGCAGCCTCCGGGCTGATCCACAACAGGGCCGCAGCAAGTACCAGCGCCGCATCGGCAATGCACCAGACCAGCGTGAACTTGGCTGCGGCGCGCCTTGCTGCTGGCCGTGCAGGAAAGAATAGCAACAACTTCCGCAGCCCAAAACCGGTCGCCACAAAGGCCAGAATGAGCGACGGCAGGGTTTCCGCAACCGACAGGACGAGTACGGCCGACAGGGTGAAGAGGATTAGCGTATGGAAACGGCGCTCGTCCTTTGCGCCCACCAGATAACTGCGTGCGTACCGCACGACTACCCAGCCAACAAAGGCGATGAGCAGTTGCAGGGTCGCGCCGACTGCATCGATGCGGAATGACACAGCGGTCACACCAAGCTTGAGGGTTGCCGGGCCGGTAACGAGCATTTCGATCAGGCTTATTGCGCTAAGGGCGAATGCAAACAGCGTGGCTATCTCCGCGAACCAGGCCAGTTGCCTGGCTTCTCGGAGCAGCGTCGCCCCAAGAACGGCAACGAAAAAAGGTGGTAGCGGCGCGAGGAAGCCGGCCTCAATAAGCGTTGCCATCGTTTTTCCCTGACGGTTTTCGTTGGTGACAGGGAGATAGCGATTGCTTTAACTTCAGAAAATTACATATTCTAGAGCTGTATCGAACATAAAATCGAACGATGGCACTAAATCTTCACCATCTGCGGCTCTTCCGGGCGGTCGCCCTTGATGGAAAACTAACGGAAGCAGCCCGGCAGCTGAATTTGTCTCAGTCGGCGCTATCCAGCCAGATCCGCGTGCTGGAGGCTACGCTCGGTCACGACCTTTTCGAAAGGCGCGGACGTGCTCTGGCACTAACCGAAGCAGGAAGAATTGCGCTCGACCACGCTGAAGCCATATTTCGAACCGCGGAGGACCTTACTGCAACCTTGCGCGACGCCGGCCGCCACAGACGAACGCTCCGTGTCGGCGCACTAGCTACGCTGTCTCGAAACTTTCAGATGTCGTTCCTAGAGCCGCTGATTGGGCGGGATGACGTGGAGCTTATCCTGCGCTCCGGCTCACAGGCCGAACTGCTTCAGTCGCTACAAGCACTGAGCTTGGATGTGGTCCTCACCAACGTACCCCCATCTCGACAGGGAGAAACACCGTGGATGGTGCACAGCCTCGCAGAGCAGCCCGTCAGCCTCGTAGGGACGCCTAGTCGCCTTGGAGTCGTTGAAAAGTCGTTGGGCGTGCTTTTGGCCAGCCAGCCACTCATTCTCCCGTCCATCAATACCGCACTGCGATCAAGTTTTGATGCGCTCACTTCTCGCTTGGGGGTTGTACCGAAGATAGCCGCCGAGGCAGACGATATGGCGATGCTTCGCTTGCTCGCACGTAAGGATTTGGGCCTTGCCATCCTTCCGCCAATCGTAGTTCGAGACGAGCTATCGCAAGGCACGCTCCTAGAGGCAGCCCGCCTCGTAGGCATCTCCGAAACGTTCTTGGCTGTCGTCGTGGCGCGCCGCTTTCCTAATCCACTTCTGCCAGAACTTCTGAACCTGGCGCACGCGACCAACACCGACGAAACTCTGGACGATCCGCATACGTAGCTCGTCGCGGTATTAATGGGGGCGAGCTGGATTTGGTCGTCTTAATTTTTGGCGCAACCGGAGGGGTCGGCTCTGCTGTGGCAAAGCGGCTCGCTTCGCAGGGCCTCAGGCTGCACCTGTCCGGTCGCAACGGAGACAAGCTGCGCCTGCTTGGCGAGGCGCTATCGTGCCCGACCTCGCAGGCTGATGTGCTTGACAGCGCCGCCATTGAGCGGGTGGTCGCGGAGGCCGGGGAGAGTATCAATGGGCTCGTCTATGCCGCCGGGTCGGTAACGCTCAAGCCGCTGGGTCGGACGACCGATGCGGACATGATGCGGGACTTCGAGTTGAACGCGCTGGGCGCTGCACGCGTCGTTCGCTCCGCCCTGCCAGCGCTCAAGCGCGCACCAAGTACTTCGATTGTGCTGTTCTCGACGGTTGCCGTGGGGCGAGGTTTTGCCTTCCACACGTCGATTGGGATGGCCAAGGGCGCCGTGGAGGCCCTCGCTCGATCGTTGGCGGCCGAACTGGCTCCCCGGATCAGGGTCAACTGCATCGCACCGTCGCTGACACGGACGCCCCTCACCATGGGACTCGTTGCGACCGAGCAGGCAGAGGCGGCGATGGCGCGCTCTCATGCGCTACACCGCATCGGGGAGCCGGACGACATCGCCTCCATGACGGAGTTCCTTCTTTCCGATCGCGCGTCGTGGATCACAGGCCAGGTGTTCGCCGTGGACGGGGGGAGATCGACCCTCGCGGGACCAAGCTGACCGCCGATGGGGATCAGGAACTTGGTGCTCGTCCTCGGCGACCAGCTCACGACTAGCCTGAGCGCGCTCTCCGGCCTAGACCCAACCCGCGACGTCGTTCTGATGGTCGAGGTGCGCGCTGAGGCGATCTACGTGAACAAGCACAAGCAGAAGATCGCGTTCGTCCTCGCTTCCATGCGCCACTTCGCGGCTTTGCTGAGAGCCTCAGGCCTTCCCGTCGACTATGTACAATTCGAGGATCCCGCCAACGCCGGTGACTTCACCGGCGAGGTCGTCCGCGCGGTAGTTAGGCACCGTCCCGAGCGGATAGTGGTCACGGAGCCCGGCGAGTGGCGCGTGCTTGAGATCGTGCGCAGTTGGCGCGAACTGCTGGGGGTCGAGGTCGAGATGCGAGACGATAACCGCTTTCTGTGCTCGCGCGAGCGCTTCTCACGTTGGGCGGGGACGCGCAAGGGCTTTCGCATGGAACACTTCTATCGAGAAATGCGCCGCGAAACCGGCTTGCTGATGGAGGGCGGCAAACCCGTCGGTGGGCGGTGGAACTTCGATACCGAAAACCGAAAGCCGCTCCCCAAAGGCGCCAAGGTTCCGGAACGGCGACGCTTTGAGCCGGACCGCAGTAGCCGGGATGTCCTGAGCCTCGTCGAGCGGCACTTTCCAACCCATTTTGGCGATCTCGAACCCTTCGGCTGGGCGGTGACGCGAGAAGATGCGCTCGAGGCGCTGTCGCACTTCGTCGCGGATTGCCTACCAAACTTCGGTGACTACCAGGATGCAATGCAGACGGGGCGGCCGTTTCTTTATCACGCCGCCCTGTCGCCCTATCTCAATATCGGGCTATTGACCGCGGGCGAGGTCTGCGATGCGGCGATCGAAGCGTGGCGACGGGGGAAGGCTCCGATCGAAGCGGTGGAAGGGTTCGTCCGCCAGGTTATCGGCTGGCGGGAATATGTACGCGGCCTCTACTTCCACCTCATGCCCTCATACCAAGACGGCAATTACCTTACCGCCCACCGACCATTGCCGTGGTTCTACTGGTCGGGAGAGACCGCAATGCACTGCGTCGCTGAAACGGTTCGCAACACGCGCCAGTACGCCTATGCCCACCACATTCAGCGTTTGATGGTCACCGGCAACTTCGCACTGCTCGCCGGAATCAGCCCGCGCGAGGTCGAGGCGTGGTACCTGGCGGTCTATGCCGATGCGTTCGAGTGGGTCGAACTGCCCAACGTCCACGGCATGGCACTGTTCGCAGATGGGGGGCTGCTCGCCTCAAAGCCATATGCGGCGTCCGGCGCCTATATCGATCGGATGTCGGACTACTGCTCATCCTGCGAGTACGATCCAAAGGTGAAGTCTGGTCCAGGCGCCTGCCCATTCAACTTCCTGTACTGGAACTTCCTCATTGAAAATCGCGAAGCGCTGGGGAGAAACCCGCGCCTCGCGATGGCCTACCGTAACCTCGAGCGCATGCCGCCCGGTATCGTCGAAGCGGTAAGGCGCGAGGCTCGGCATTTTCTTGCCCATATTGACGACACGCCGGAATCGCCGCGACAGGGCGAACTGTTCTGAGCCCTAGTCGTGGACCAACTTGAAGGCCGACAACAGAGTGATCCACGTCATCGACACCGTGCTTCTTCTAGAGCCGCGTGATGGTTCGCCGAGTCACCCCCGGCGAACCATCAACCTGCCAGGGGGGCCCATAAGGCCGGGCGGGTGAGATCATCTGATTGGGGCGGATGGGAGCAAGGGATTCTTATCGGCTTAACTCGGTGCTAGCGGGTTGCCCGTAGGGTTGGCGCCGGAGAACCAGCGCCATGTGGCCCACCCTTGTTGCCAATTTCGCCGTCGTAGGCCTCGCCGTATCGGGGTGGCTGCAGCTTCAACCCATGCTGACGTCGGTTCGGCGACAGAACCGCCGGCTGCTGTTCGGCCTGGTGATGAGCCTAGGGGCCGTCGCCTCAATGATGATGTCGGTTCAGTTGTCACCCGGCATCTATTTCGATCTGCGATCCACCTTCCTTGCATTGTCTTCACTCATCGGCGGTCCCGTAGCCGCTGCACTTACGGCTGTCACGGTTCTGACAGTTCGAGTGGCGATGGGCGGAGCGGGCGTGTGGAGTGGAGCCACCAGCGTTGTGCTGGTTGTCGCCGTGGGCCTGCTCGGACACGCCGTTCTTGGTAAACGTACTCCCGGCTGGGTCGCCACGTCAATTTTCTCGATTGTGTCGTCTGCGGCCCCGATGGCCGGCGTACTGCTCCTGCCAACTGATGCTCGCGAGCAGGCCTTTGCAACACTTGTCGGACCCGTGGTTGGACTTAGCACAGTTGCAACCTTTGTGGCGCTGAGCAGCATTGCCAGAACGCGGAAATTGGTTGAGGAGCGCAAACTGATCCGGGCTGCCCTTCGCCAAGCGCCCGATTATCTCTACGTCAAAGACACGTTTGGTCGCTTTGTGGAGGTCAATGCAGCGGTCGCCGAGGTCAATGGCTTTGCTTCGCCCGATGACGTCAAGGGGTTAACCGATGCAGACCTGTCGCCGGAGCGGGCGCCGGCCCTGATGGCGCAAGAGCAGCGCATTCTCGCCAACGGTCAGGGCGTAACCAATCTGGAGGAACAGGTTCCTGACTTGAATGGAACGATCCGTTGGTACCTGACCTCCAAAACACCTGTCTACAATATCGACGGCGAAGTCCTAGGTCTCGCCGGCACCACCCGCGACATCACCGATCGCAAGCGCCTTGAGGCAGAGCTGGCTGAGAGCAGAACACAGCTGTCAACGGTATTGACCGAAATGTCCGATGGAATCGCACTGTTCGACCGCAACGGCGTGCTTCGCTTCTGTAATGAACAATATCGAGATTACTTTCCTCTAACCGGCAACCTACGCTCGCCCGGAGCGCCCCTGGAGTCCATCCTCCGTGCATCTGTCACCCTTGGCGAACAGCTAGATGTCCCGCCTGATAAAGTCGACGACTGGGTCAAAGCTGTCCTCGAGTCGCTGGACGCTGGTGCAGAGGAAGAGGCCAGACTGTTTGATGGGCGCTGGTTACACATCCGCACCAGCCCAATTCGCGATGGTGGCGCAACTGTTAGGGTTGCCGATATCACCAAACTCAAGCGGGCAGAGGCTGGCCTGCTGGCGTTGACCGAGCAACTGCGGATACTGGCCGATACCGACGGCCTTACAGGACTGGTCAACCGTCGTCGCCTCGACGAGGATCTCGACCGGGAGTTGAAGCGAGCTGCACGCGACCGACAGTCACTTAGCCTGATCATGCTCGATATCGACAGGTTTAAGGCTTTCAATGATCGCTATGGGCATCCCGCCGGTGACAAATGTATTAAGGCCGTTGCCGGTGTCCTCGCACAGAAGGCACGCCGACCGGGCGACATTGCCGCTCGTTATGGCGGCGAGGAGATGTGTGTCGTTCTTCCCAACACCGATGAGGCAGGCGCATACGCCGTTGCCGAGATCATTCGCAGTAGCGTTCGCGACCTTAGGATCGGCCACGAAGGAAGCGAAAAGGCTGTCGTAACGGTGAGCCTCGGTGTTTCGACTTGTGCACGCGGCGACGAAACCAGGATAGCGTCGGTGCTTGTCAGCCGAGCAGATGAAGCACTCTATCTTGCCAAATCCGCTGGACGCGACCGCACTGTTGTATGGCAAGAGCCACGGGCACTTCGACGACCGGCCCAGTAAACGACTGCGCCAGGCCAGAAGAAGCGGAGCCTCCTAGGTGGCTAACCGACTTGGCGAACGGCCGCTCCCTACCCCCAAAACCTGGGACACCTGGGGCCTTTTCATGGGGCGCTTTGAGCAACTGAGAACGCGTGGTCCCTCCGACATTGCAACCGCCGGTTGGTCCGCTCGCCGCTTCGGCGTCGCTGACACGCATGTTCCTGAGTGTTTCACCCAGGTTACCCTCATCGGCTGAGCCGAGCAGAGGAACATTCTGCTGCAAGTCGCGACGTGTCATCTCGATCCAGATGCGGAGCACGTGTCGTTGATACGATCAAAGACGGTGAAGGTCCGGACGGAAAGCGTGTCGACTAGGCCGTTTGCGGTCACCTCCGTACCAGAGTGGTATGCACGCGCTCTTGCTCGCCTTTTCGACGATGTACTTAGTGTTGTACATCACCGCACTGTCGAAGATCCTCGTTTCGCTGCTGTAGCAAGCGTACCGAACGCCATCCTGCGACGATACCCGCCTCCACGATAGCGAGTTTCCAGTAGGTCCACGGTACTCGCTCTGCGACGCAGAAGTTGATCGCCGATCAGGCTTGCTTGCTCCAGCCGTAGTCGCCAAGCTCAAGTGTCTGGGATCGGAGCGCGTGATGCCACCTGAGTCGAACAGTGGTCGAGAAGAGCCCACTTCCGAGCGGATCAAAAACCGCATCCAGCGGGCCGCCCGCCGATACAATGCCAACGACAATATTGCCGAGTTTCTGGAACCTGGCGACCTCGATGCGTTGCTGGAAGAGGTAGCCGTGCGCATGCAAGGCGTGCTTGAGAGCCTCGTTATCGACACTACCAATGACCACAATACGCAGGACACGGCGCGCCGCGTCGCAAAGATGTACCTCACCGAGGTCTTCGCCGGACGCTACACCGCTGCGCCACCGGTCACCGAATTCCCCAACGCCGAGAGTCTCAATGAACTGATGATCGTCGGGCCCATCACGATCCGTAGCGCCTGCAGCCATCATTTCTGCCCCATCATGGGGCGCTTGTGGATCGGCGTCCTGCCCAATGAGCACTCGAACCTTATCGGGTTGTCGAAGTATTCGCGCCTCGCCCAATGGGTCATGGGACGCCCGCAAATCCAGGAAGAAGCGATTAGTCAACTGGCTGACCTGCTGGTTAGCAAGGTTACCCCCGATGGCCTCGCCGTCGTGATGGAGGCCGATCACTTCTGCATGCACTGGCGAGGCGTCAAAGACACCTCAGCCAAGATGATCAACAGCGTCATGCGCGGCACGTTTCTCAAGGATGCCGCGCTTCGGCGCGAGTTCCTGTCTCTTATCAACCTCAAGGATTGACCGCAGATGCTCGTCAGATGCCTCTATGCCAGCCGGGCAACGCAGTCGCCAATGAGCAAGCTCACCGACTCCATTTTGAAGACGTCGCGGGACAATAACCCAGCACGGGGGATAACCGGCTTCCTGTGTTTCAGCGGCGACATCTTCATCCAGGTGCTCGAGGGAGGACGCAACGAGGTTTGCGAGCTCTTCAACCGTATCGTGAAAGACGAACGGCACACCAATGTCCGGCTTCTCGCCTATCAGGAAATCCGCCAGCGAAAGTTTGGGACCTGGACCATGGGACAGGTCGACCTGAGCAAGGTCAACATGGGCCTGCTGCTGAAGTATCATGAGAAGGCCGACTTCGACCCGTTCACCTGCTCGGGCGAGGCGACACTGGCCCTTCTGGACGAACTTGTGGCGACGGCCTCCATCGTCGGCCGGAGCCAGTGACGTCGTCGAGTGGAACTCGGCAGGCACGTTATCAAGGGAGCCTATGGGGGACATAGCCAGCACTGCACGACCGCACGCCACCTTGCGAAAGGCAAGCGACTAGGACGGCGTTAAGGGCGGCACCGACCCATAAGAGCGCTATCGGAATCGGTCCGCTCGTCAGGCAGCGATGATGATAGACTCGCTGAGCACAGACACTCGCTTAATCTCTGACGGAGTCGATGAACGGCGGCGTCCCATGGGGGAGCAATTGCCTCCGCCACTAAAGCGGCAGGCGACAGTACATAGCCGGCGCGATTTCTCTATTGACGGTGTCCTTGTGGTTGCTCGCACCTAGTGCCGATGCTGCGCTCAGGCAAACGAAGTGCTGTCAATAGAAGGGACGGCGCGATCATGGAAATCCATCTAGGCTAGGACTGTTTGTCCGATGCAGCGTTTCGCGTCGAAATAGGCGTCTCCGATTTGCTTCCAACGGAGGCCGAGATGAGTGGGCGCTACTATTGAACCGCAACTTCGAAGCAGGGAAGGCAATGGCGGGACTGTAAAGTCAGCTTGCCACAGCTGAACGCTATCGCGGTCAAATGGGCGTGATGGTGCCGACGGCGACGATCGGACCTTGGGCGACGCCGGTGGGCGAGCCACCCTTCTGCTCGAGCGTCACGGCGAGGACGGTGCCAGGTTCGATACCGGCCTTGGCGGCGGCATCGAGCGGAATCTCCAGCCGCTCGTCGACCGGGATCACGCCCATCGATACCGCGGGCTCAGCGCCCTTGATGTACCAGAGCTCGAAATCCTTGTCGGGCACGGGGGTGCCCTTGAGCGAAGTGATACGCACTTGGCCGGAAGCCTGATCGTAGAGCGCGACGAACTCGACGCCACTGCCCTCCTGCGCCTGGATCGCGGCAACCAGCTGGGTGGCCAGAACACTGGGATCGACGCGTGGCTGCAGCAGGTTGACGCCAATCGCAACCACGGCCACCGCCGCAGCGGCGGCGGTGAGACCGCGCCACAAGGCCAACGAGTTCCACCAGCCCCCGGAAACAGCGGCAGTGGCGCCGAACAGGCGGTTCTCGATGCGGGGCAGGACGCCTGACGGCGCCGCGACTTCAGCGAACTCGTCGTCGAGCGTCGCGAGGCGGGAGCGCCACAGGCGCAGGTCCGAGGCGAGCCCCGGCTCGGCAGCGATGCGGCGCGCCAGTGCAGCACGTTCGCTGGCTTCGAGAAGCCCAAGCGCGTACTCGGCGACCAGAACCTGGTCGTCTTCCCTACCGCCGCTGTGACCTTCCGTGCTCATGCCGACAGGCACTCTCTCAGTTTCAACAGGCTGCGCCGCAGCCAGGTTCGCATCGTGTTCAGCGGCACCCTGTGGCGCGTCGCCAGTTCCTCGTATGTGTAGCCGTCGAGATAGGCCCCGCGCACACAGTCGGCCTTGTCGCTCTCGAGTTCATCGAGGCAGCCGTCGATGCGCGTGCGCTCGGAACTGTCGATGGTGGCCTGCTCTGGGTCAGGACCATCATCGGCGAGGTCAAGCACGAGGTCGATATCATCGCTCACCGGCTTCCGCGCCCTCAGGACGTCCAGCGAGTGGTTGCGGGCGACCGCTACCAGCCAGCTGATCGGACTGTAGCCACCCGCGACGTAGCGGTCGGCACGCTGCCAGATCTTGACGTACACTTCCTGGAGCGCCTCTTCGGCTTCCGATCTGTCTTTGAGGATACGCAGCGTCACGCCGAAAAGTTTCGCGCTGGTGCGGGTATAGAGATCACGAAATGCCGCGCGATCGCGCAGGGCGCAACGGGCAATGAGGTCGGCGATATCGAGGCTCGCGGTGCTGCTCATGGCATCAAAGCTACCCAAAGACCATTGAGCTGGCTATCCCCAGGGTAAACGGACTCACCGCAGAAACGTCTGTTGAGACGGCCTGGACGGATTGAATTTTACGCTTCCCATTCATCAACATAGCGGGCACACGTAACCTGTTGCACGTCTCGACCTGCTTAGCGCTATGAGCGCCATGACAGGCTCCTTCATTCGGAAGGAAGTACAGGCGGGGCAGGGGGAGCCCCGCCTGTCAGTTAGGCCTTGGCCCTGACGTTCCGGGTCTTCCAGAGGGAGCCCAGTATGCCAGCCGCTAGGATGCCCAAAGTGACTGAGAGGGACACCATTGGCGGTATTTTGGCCAGGCCGAGCATGTCGGCAACGAAGATTTTCGAGCCGATGAAGATCAGCACGCCGGCGAGCGCGTATTTCAGGTAGACGAACCGATCTACCATGGCAGCGAGCGCGAAATAGAGGGCGCGCAGACCCAGGATGGCGAAGACGTTTGACGTCAGAACGATGTAGGGGTCCGTTGTGATCGCGAAGATGGCGGGAATCGAGTCCACGGCGAAAATGAGGTCGGCGAGCTCCACTAGGATAAGGGCGCCAACAAGTGGGGTCGCAAAAAGCCGGACCTTCCCCGTGGCATCAGGCTGACGCACGAAGAACTTTTCCCCGTGCAGCTCTTTGGTCATGTTCAGGTGCTTGATCATGAATTGAACAGCGGCACTTTTCGACATGTCGTGCTTCTTGTCGGCGGTAAACAGCATCTTGATGCCGGTCACTACCAGGAAGGCCGCGAAGAGGTAGAGGACCCAGGAGAATTCGGTGATGATTGCCGAGCCCGCAGCGATCATGATGCCGCGCAAAATCAAGACACCGAGAATGCCGTAGACGAGTACGCGGTGCTGATAGGCGGGCGGGATTGCGAAGTAGGAAAAGATCATGGCGATGACGAAGATGTTGTCCATCGCGAGGCTCTTTTCGACCACGAAGCCGGTCAGATATTCCATGCCTGATTGAGAGCCCAGCCACATCCAAACGATGCCGCCAAAGGCGAGGCCAATGGTGATATAGAAGGCTGACAGGGCAAGAGATTCCCCGACGCCGATCGCATGGCTTTTGCGGTGCAGCACGCCAAGGTCAAAAGCGAGCAGCAGCCCTACACCGGCGACGAAGGCAAGCCAGGTCCAAGCCGGCTTGCCCATGAAGTCGAGAGAAAGGAAGTCCATTTAGATCGCTCCTGACAGGCGGCTTAACGGTAGCCCCAAGGGCGCATCGAAGAGATGGCAGCGAGCGCTTCTTCCTCGGCCGGATGACGGATGCCGTCGGCATCAAGGACCGACACGCAGATCTGAATCAGAGACCTGAATTGGCCGTTGGTCAGATCCGCGGTCACAATCTGAGCGCGGGCCCGGCCCAGAGCCGAGTTGGTGTCGACGCCGAAAGCGTGAGTGTGCTCATCGATCTCCCGGCTGACATCAATGGCCGAAAACCCCTGAAGCAGTGGGTTAGCGCGGAAAAGGGAAACGATCCGCCGGCGTTCGGATTCGTCTGAATTCCCATCTGCATGAGCGATGATCATAGCTGCTGCGATCGCCGCTTCCATGAACGCTTCCTGGCCAGCCACGTCGGCTTCGGCAGCGAGTGCGTGCCGGTCGAGACGAGCACGCAGCTCGGCGAGCGGGCGGCGGGTGAAGATGTCGTCGTCGCTAGAGCGGAATTTTGTCATGGCGGATCTCCTCTTGCCGTGTTTGACAAGGGGCCCGCTTCAACACCGGTGAAGTGAGACAGCCGGCCCCTGAGGTGAACCGACATCATGCGGGTTACGCACCAGAGGGGCCCGGATCACGGCTGAAGAGATAAAGGCGAAAAAACGCCTTTCAAGAGGGCCTAAACGAATTTTCTGCCGCGAACCACTTTCACCGGCGCCAAGACCACAAGCAGCCGGCGGCTAACAAGCAATAGCGCCAGCGAGTAGATTGTGCGGCGGTTACTAGATCTTCGGTACATGGACCGGTCGCGCCCCAGGCCCCGATCGCCGGCAGCAACGTCGGTCAATCCGGCTCGCTCCGCCACTCTTTGCAGCTCGCCAGGAGCGGACAGACGGACGTCGTGCTTTGCCCCGAATCTGCGGCGTCCGCGCGCCCTTAGCAACGCGCAGAGATCATTCCGAGCGCATCTATTGTCTTCTGACCTCCTTGTTCCTTGCATCGCGGGACAAAGGCGGCGAGGCCCTCGCGTCGCTGCTTATCATCGGCACATACGTGGTCGGCGAGGTACAGACGGCGCTTAGCGGCAGGTTCTGAAAAACCCGTCGGACAGTTTCAGCCGACCTTACGCGCCCTCTCGATACACCTCACGGCCGAAAAGACCGCACGACGCTGTCAATGATCGGCCCGACCGCCTCCTGATCGCGTGAGTGCCAGAACATATCGACGCACTGCAGCTTGTTTGCACCCTGTCGGCAGATCCCGTAGTAGGCTTGGCTGCGTGCGCTGTCCAAGTAGCCCGAAATGACGCCAAAGTCGGCCTTATCCAGGTCGTACGTGATAGCGACGACATCGCTGGCAGCGCCCTCGCGAAGCCACCGATGGGCGGATGACGATGTATGAATGCGGTACTGCCTGAGCGACAGGGAGAGGCCATCCGCCCCATCGTACGCAGTCCCGTAGTCCTCATCGGCATTCATCAACGCGCGCACGGGACCTCGTTGCAGAAAACTTGGGATCGCGATTTCACTTCCACCTGCCGCACTTCGTACCCACGCACCGTCCCAATCGAGCGACATGTCGTCGGTGTCGCGAGACGGCGTTTGCGGCTCGGCATTTGAACCGCACCGGACGAGGTGGCGTGGCTGCTCATCCCCGAACAGGAACAGGTCGATGACATCGGGGCCACCCTGCTGGATGGCCCCTTGGCCGCTCCAATCGCCGCCTTCCCCCACAAATGTGGTCATGTTGCCGAAGCTCCGGATCGAGCCTAAGTCGCACCCCAAGTCTGCTCCTTCGATGCGGGGCGTGTCACGGCCATCAATAATGATCTGGTCACCGGGTTCGTCGCAGGCGGCGGTTGTCCCCCACCGCCCTGCCAATTTGGCAATGGTCGCCGCATCACTTTCCGACACATCGAGAGTGCGGTCGGTCGTATCATCGCCGCCCCTACCGGTAACCGGATCGCCCGGTTCCTCGACGTAATCCCCCTGTGGGCTCTGTGCAGAACTGTTGGCCGCTGTGTCGTCGTCCCCAACCACGCCGTCGCCGTCCCAATCGTAGTTCTTCTGCCAGTCGGCCTCCGGCAACGCACCGGATGAAAGCTGCAATGGAATCAGACCGGCCTTCACCGCGTAGGCGGCAGCGAACATGTAGGCTCCTTCTCGTTCGAGGCAGGGGTTACCCGCGGTCGGCATTCCGGGCCAGAACGCGGCGTACGATTTCGCCTGCGCATAACCGCGCGCGATGTCGAGGGCGTCGTCGTAGCCTGTCGAGGCAAACCAGGAACCCGTAGCACTGCGCAGGCTTGTTGCGAGTTCCAGGCCCTGAGGTGCATTCGGACAGCTCGTCGCATCCACCTCGTCAAGGTATGCCCCGACGCCGATCAGCATGAGCTGCTCGGCGGTCAACTGACCGGATTGGTCCTCGCTCAACCGAGGAAACATGCTCAGGATTCTGGGCACGGTGATCGCCGCCAGAACCTCCTCGGTCATGAAAGCCTCGCAGTTGCTGAGGTAGCGGGTGCGGAGGATGCGGGCGTAGTTCTCCGACAGTGCCGCGTCCCATCGGGCACCCGGTGGCATATGGCGATCAAAGAATAATGGGTCGCAGTGGTCGGTGTACGTTCTGATGATCGAGTTGGCGACGAGTCCTACTTCGGCGGCCTGCGTTGGCGCACCAGCGAGGGCAGTCCACAGCCCGAACAGGACGGCAAAGGGCCGCATCATCACTGCCGCTCTCAATGGAGATCTCCCTCAGGTTGCGCCGCGGTAGGAGTTCCAGCTGTGTCGAAGCGCAGGCCACCGCTGGCAACCAGTTCGGTGCGGTAACTGAGGATGCGTCGGGCGATCTCTTCGTTCTGCCACGTGCTGAACACGGCAGAGGAAACGACTGGGTCGTTTGGGACCAATAGGAAGGTGATGATCAGCGGGCTCTTATCGAGCAGCAGTCCGGCAGTCTCGAGCGCCACGGCACTGCCAAGGGTCGACCCGCGCGCCACGGCACCGGAGCGAACCGAGTTCATTAGACCGTCATGCCGCGCAGACTCGGCATCGTTCGTGGCGACCCCACGAAACGCCGCCCACGGGATGGTGTGATAACGGGCTCCCCAGTCCTTAGGGTTGACCAAGCTAATGCCGTCGGCCGCCAAGATGAGGGCGGCGCGCTGCTTGATCTGCAGGCCCGGAACACCATGCAGGTGTTTCAAGTCCTCGAAGGCGCGCTTGGATTTCACCATAGCGCGGCGCTCGGCGAACTGGTCCGAGGGTCGCGCGGTCGTGGTTGCGGGCTGGGCCTCCGGCTTTGCTGTGACTGGGGCGGCAGCACGCTCCGAGCGCGGCCTCCACAGGCACCATGCGCCCCAAAGTAGCACAAGTGCGATGCCGACGCTCACGCCTTTGACCAGCGCCGTCGCATCGGCGTCGGCTAGAGGGGCGAGGAAAATCAACCCGCCGATGATCAGAACGATTGAAACAGTCCGTCTCACAATTCCGCTCCGGAGTTCGTCGCTAAAACAGCGACTATCAACTGCCGACAAATTACATGGCGCTGATACTTTGTCAGGAACATTTTCTTCCGATGAAGGTGTTCGCAGACAATCTCAGGAGCCGTGCTGCTGCGCTCGGGCTGGCAAACGCCGAGGTTGCTCGTCGGGCCGGAATTCCTGAACGAACGTATGCGAACTATGTTCTTGATCGTACGGAACCACCGCTCGAGACGCTGGTAAGAATCAGCAACGTCCTCCGCTGTTCGACCGACGATCTTCTGATGCCGCCCGACACGTCCCAAATTTCGGCTAAAGAGGCTCTGCTCCTGCGGTTGGTTGCGGTCGGGGAGGCCCTGAGCGAAGCCGATGTAGGCATTGTAATCGCTCAGGCGGAGGCTCTTGTTGCTGTCCGAAGACGCACAAAGGCTGAGGGCTGAGGTCGGATGCATCAGTACTCCTCCGCCAACATGACGGTCATGACCCGTTCGGTGACGGAAGGGTCAGCCGGGTTGGGCGAGTGACTGGTGAGGCTAAGGTCGTAGTAATCGATCTTGAACAGCACGCTGTCGCGGCCGACGTCGAGCATGGCGGCGTCGCGCTCACCATGCGGGTCATTGTCGGCATCGAACGCCTTGAAGGCGGCCACGGCGGCAAGGGCGAGCGCGACATAGGGTTTTCCGCGGGCCTGCAAACCGGCTGAGGCCATAACTCGGCCGCCGGTGCCGGTTGTGCGCAGCCGATCGTTGAGGGCGGCTATGGCCTCGCTATCAGGCCCGGAAAAACGGGTGGGGGTGACGGGGTCGATCATCATGGTTCTCCGATGGACGAAACAAAAAGGCCGGTCACGAAGGACCGGCCGAGTTGACTGGATTGAGTTCGACGCTACGAGGCGAAGGGGCGGGGGAACATCAGCGCCAGCCGCTCGCGGTGGCGGACGAATCGCTCGTAGTCGGGGTAGTCCGACCACTGCAGGATGAACACGTCGTTCGGCTTGGCCTCGACGACCTTCGCTTCCCACCAGCCGTCTTCTTTCGATTCCGAGGCAAGCACCACGGAGCCAAGCTTGATGGCGCTCCAGTCCTTGGGCAGGTCGATGCCGGCCGTGGGTGCAGGGGGCATGGCGGGGGCGTCCGCAGGTGCTGCCGACACTTTTGGTGGCTTCGGGGCCCTCGACTTCGGCTCCTTGTGCTCGGCAGCCGCAGGTGGTGCATGCGGCAGCAGGGTGTTGAATACAGCCCCACTGATGAACGGGACGAAGGCTTTTCCCGAGTCGAACAGTTTGCCCTTGGGCAACTTGGTGGCGATAGCGGCCAGATCTTGGTTGTCGCTTACGGTGAGGAAATGCATCTCCATAAGCCCAGCCGCCTTCTCGGCAGCTTCAACCTGGTCGGCCATGAACCAGGCAGCATGGGGGCGGTCATTGTTGTCCCTGCCCAGGATAAGCGCTGCGGGCAACAGGGCGTGCCTCGGCAACGAGTTTCCGGCCGCTGTAGCGGTCATTTTCTAGACTCCTGATGTGGTGAGGTAAGGGGCGGGGCCGAAGCAGCCGCCCATCACCAAAGTACAGGAGTCAACGCAAAAAGTCAAAAACGTCTACAATTACAGCGTCTTGTGGATAGCTACTTCCGAGCTCACGCCATCTCCTGCGGCCGCTGGCGCGGCCCGAAAGACCTGCCGCACCTCCAGGCCCCGAAGCGATACGACGTCGCGATGTGACTGCGCGTAACACCACTGCGCGGCCTCTTCAAGTACTCCGGCGGCAACGGCTTCCAACGCCGGGTCGGTGGCACGGTGACATGGTCGTCCTCAAAGGCCGATCCCGCAGGGCGAAACGGTGCGGCATGCTCGTCCATGGTATGAGAGTAGGACCGCGGCCGTGTGCTGAGCCTTTGCTCCAGATCGAGCAGCTTACGCCGTGACTTCTGAGTGCAGAAGAAGCTGACTGTGGTCAGTACCCATTTAGGCGAAGCGCCATACAGGGACAGACACAAGGCGGGCGCAGTTAAACTGACCATGTACAGGGGGTGTCGCCCTGTCCACTGAAACTCTGGAATTGCCGGCAAATCGGACACACGAGCGGCACTAAGATCACCGACACGAAACTGCTTACTATCCTGCACGACGAGGAAGTTGCTGGGCACGGGCCCCATGGAGACCTCCGGCGCAAGGGCCCTGAGGGATAGATCGACAATGGTTGCTACGAGACTGGCCTTGTCTTTCATGACACCGAGCTTCGTTGTAGCCAGTTTGGCTTCTGCCCTTAATGTAGAGGCGGACTTTCGGATGGACATGTGTTTGCTCCTTAGGCGAGCCCTTTCCCGCCCCGATCGGGACGTGCTCGCTGACAGTTGATGATGCGGGGGGGGGCGCCTCCCAGGGGCGCGCCGACTAATCAGCTACCGGGTGCCGGGCGTCACGCTGGTCTAGTATCGCCATATTCGGCCATATCGGCTTCTATGGGAGGTAGGCGATCGTGACCGTGAATGACCATCCGGTCTGCCAACGGTGTTTCGTCCAGCCAGCGCGCGTACTCGGCGTTTAGGAAAGGAGGCAGCGGTTCTGCGTACCACTTGAGTTTGCCGCTACGGCGTGGTCGGGCGACGAGTTGTTCACCCTCTGGGATTGGAGCGACGCAACTCCAATCGAAGATTTCACTCTCGGAGGAATAGAAAGACATACCATCTGCAAACTCAGTACCTGCAACTGCCTTCCTGAGCCGGGCCTCTTCTTCGTAAATCTCCGCAGCCGATAAGACGGTATAGTAGACTAAACGCCACTCGCGCCGCCCGTCGGGCCACACGTCGAAACGCGGCGTGATAAGCGCCGAAGCAAGGAAGGCACCCGCACTGCACTCAGCCTCACGAAGTGTGGCGCTAAGCGCTTCCCCGCAGGCGCGAACGTCGAGACGGTGAAGCTCACCCGCTGCTGCAGCTCGACCGAGGTACCGGAACTCCAACCCGATGGTGGCTTCGCTGTGCAACATCTGCCGCGCTGCCACTGCGAGCCAGAGACCGATCTCACGGCGTTCTCCCCAGTAGCAGGCAGACGAGCATGGGCTGCTTCCGCAAGCATAGCCGCCACATTGGGACAGGCGGCGAGTAAGGCCCGTGTCCGGCATAAATCTCTCAAGATCAGCGACGAGGGCGGACTGTTTGAACGAGATCTGATTCATGAGCTTCACGAACGCCTTCACGCTGGAGCTGCTCTTTCTGTTGAACTGAAAGGCGTAGAAGTGCTTGTTAATTTTGGACATGATTTCCATCCGTACCCGCACGGGCACGAGTTCCTTATGGATGTTGTTGGTAGTGGCTGTGATGTAGCCGGTGATTATTTACCGACGACGACGCTCGCGATCTAGCCGCTTACGAGGCGACTTGCTTTGCCATGCATTGCTCCACGGGCGAGCCGTTTCCCGGCTCGCTGGGAACGTGCTCGGAGTCTTGGGATGATACGGGGCAAAACCGCCGGTCGGCTGCCAGTTATTTACCGAGGACGCCGGTCGCTCTCCCGTTGCAGCCGACGGTCAAGTGTACCGCGTGCATCCTGGACGATGGTCTGGACCAACGGCTCGAACGCGCCATTGCCGAAGATCAGCTCGTCCAGCCGCTGATCGCGCAAAACGTTGCACATCTGGACCAGCAAGCCGGTGCGCATGGCCTTCTTGCTCTGCTTCACGGTCCCTTTTGGGGTGAGGCCGAGCTGTACGCGCACCTTATCGGTCTTGCTCCAGTACGGCGTGTACTGCTTGTGCGAGGGCTTGAGAATGTAGAGGAGCTTTTCCGTGAGGCGCTCCCGCTTCACTTCGCGTATGTCCACGGCGGATACCCCGCGCAGCAGGCTCTCTTCTCCAGCTGCCTCGGCGGTATCGCGGACCAGTGTCTTACGGCTCGACCCGCTGGTAATCACGTGGCTGTGGTAGCTGACCACGGGGCTGAAGGTCCCATCGTCCGTGGTGACCCAGTTCGGGTAGTACGCCGCCTCCGTCACGCCGATGTAGCTGTGGCGCTTGAGGATGCCCCGAATCTCAGTGTGTAGCGGCTCTGGTGTAAAGGTATGGGCCGTACCTTCCGGCATCACGTACCGGCGAAACGCGAAGCTCACCATGTAGAGCGGCCCAGCGATCTCCGCGGTCTCGACGTGCCGCATCACGATCGGCACGAAGAAGTTGCGGGCGTGATAGCTGGCCGCCGAAAGGCAGTAGTCGCTTCTGCGGTGCATCAGCTCTGCGAGTACGCCACCCACGCCGACGTAGTTCTTCTTCGGGGCGTCGATGTAGTCGTCTATGCGAATGGCCATGGGTAAGACCTCGGCGAGGTAGTCTTCAAGGGTTTCAAGAGGCATGACTCCACCTTCGCGCCGAAGGCGCGTGTTGAAAGGGGTTGAGGGGGTATGTGCTCCAGGTGGCCTTTAGGCCGGTTGGAGGGGTGAAACAGGGGGTAGGGTGGCTACTAATATATGGCCACCCTTCTATTTACGGTGGGGTCAGCAGGTCCGCCGACCCCACCAAGCAGCTACTTCCGAGCTGCCGAGGCAGCGGGTATCGCCTTTATCTTCTCGACTTTGATGTCGAGCGTGTCAGTGCCGTTGGATTTCACGACGCGAATCGTCAGCTTCTGACGAACACCTTCCTTCAGGCCGAGCAAACGCTGAGCGACTGCATCCAAGGGCATCGTCAGACGCAGCGCGGGCTCGTGAAGCAACTCGGGAGCGTTGCGACGGCGCTGAGCTTCGCGTTTAGCTAGTTTCTCAATGCCACCACCTGCCTCGAGGTAGCCAACGATGTCCTCGGCCGGCAACTTGCGCCGGAAGGCGTCCGACAAGGCCGCACAGTATTTGCTGGCCGTCTTGGCGCTTCCTTCTGCTTGCAGCCCCAATGCAGCGCGCAAAACACACTGCAAGGGAAAGGTGCGGTCCTCTGGATTGGGCCGCCCCTTTACCGGGAGCCAGGAAGGGTCGGCAATGAAGTCGAGCCACGCCTCCTCCGATCCGGCCAGATAGACCGCTACTCCGTACACGTAGCTCAAGATAAGGTAGAGATGGGTATGGTATGCCGCAGCAAGCATGCTCGTGCTCTCAGCGACCTGAGCAAGAACCTTCATCGGCCCGCCTTTGTTGCGATAGTCCCCCGGATCAAACGGGACGTCCGCCGAGATCGGAAGCGTACGCGGTTTACCTTCCACCTTCGCGTAGCTGGAAGCTTCAATCATCTTGTCGATCAAGATGTCCTGTTTGGCGATCGGCTCCGTCGGTGCTTTCTTACCGACAGGCTTCTTCTTGAGTGAACCGGACTTAGCCATTGTGGGCCTGCCAGTTTTGAGGGTTGGTCAAGAAGGCACGAACCTGACGTACGTCCCATCCAGTCACCCTGGTTCCCAGCCTCACAGGCGAAGGAAACTTTCCGAGCTTCACCCATTCCCACAAAGTGCTCCGGCCGATAGGGAGCGGTCCAGCGGGTGCGATGATCGAGCGCAGCCGCACGAAGCCTTCAGATGGCAGAGACGGTGCGACGCCTATGTCGACATGCACCGGAACAGCAGTTGCCAGCAGAGAGCGATGGTCGATTGGTTTCATTGTGAACATCCAGTTCGGTTAACGACTGCGATGTCATCGGACGAATGGAGACGCGCTTGGCCGGAAACGGAACTCAGATATCGGTAATCGGAAGTGCAGCCCTTATCGGCAGCTACTTCTGAACGAACCCAAGCCTCTCACGCACCGACTCAAGTACATCATGAACGGCGTCGGTAGATACCGGGTAGCCAACCCTGTCAGCCGAACTCACGATCGCTGAAGTTGTGCCTCTGCCGCCGATCCTCGTTCCAAACTGGTAGTGCTTCACAGCCATAGCCAAGATCATCTTGTACAGGGTGACCTGGCGCCGCGGCTTTATCTCGTCCACGCTCGTTCTCAGCTCTACTAGCGCCGCGGATATTTCCGATAACTGGCCCGTTAGGTCAGAAATCCTTGCCAACGCCGCTTCGTGTTCGGCGCTGAGTACCGCTGGTTCCGACTCGAAACCGGCCACCGAGAGCAACTGCTCCGGGCAGGAAAGATGTCGCGCTTGGGCCCAGTTCAAAAAGGAATTGGGTGTGATGTGAGTCCCGAAGACTCCGTATGAGTGCGCGCGGGAGATCATATCCCTGCGCTGCAAATAGAGATGGAAAAAAGGAGAATTGTCCAAGAACTCAGCCGAAGGGGGGAACTCTCGCCCGGGTTTGGCTTTGGAAGGTGCCATCGAACGTTCGTTGACTATCTGAGGGTCCTTCCCAAGTGACAGGGCGGTGGCCTCGTCAACGGTCCAGTACGCTAACTTGCCCCATACCTCGTAGCGCGGCTCACTACCGGGTGCATTGAAAAACATCCGCATGTCGCGGTTAGCGAGAACGGTTTCGCGCTCATTCCGGTAATCCTCCCACTGGGCATGATAAAGAGGATCAAATTGCTCCTTCGGCATATACCGAAGGTCGTAGTCATACAGCAGTGCTTCTTCGATGACCGCAACAAGATGCCCGGCAGTCTCGTCTTCCGTTAGATTGTCGGAGTCAATGCCTAGCTTATCCAGATCGACATCGTTGATGATTGCTTTAGCGGCATATAGATCCCCTCCTGATCGGCGCTCGTCGTTGTATCTAGAAAGAAGTTCGTCTGTGAGAGCTGGGTAGCGTCTCGTACGAAGAAATGCTGCGGATTGAGGATGGTTTGCCATGACGCCAGGTGAGTTGGAGAGGACCTGCAACAATGGAGCACAGGCCCAGTCGTCACGGTAATCGGAAGCGCCGTAAGGTCAAGGAGAGCGATTGTGCGGCCCTTGGAGGGTCGGGTCGCCGCCGCCGATAGTCCGTCAATGACCTGCTAAAGCCATTAATTTTGTCGGTATTGATGACGGTATTGAGGGCGTACTATATGAAGAGATGCAGTATTAACATTGGATTAGTACGAGGGTTCGATTCCCTTCACCCGCTCCAATCCCCAGACAATTGCCAGAAGCCCGCGGGCCCGTTCACGGCACCGAGCTCGCCGCTGCGATGCGCGTCCCGCTGCGCCCCTAGCTGACCATCGCCCCATGCAGCAGCATGTCGATTGCGCGCTCCATTGAGCCGGCGAGCGTCACCGCGCCGCCATTGACGAAGAAGATCGCGTCGGCGCTGTCGATGGTGTTGAGCCGGTGGGCGATGATGACCCGGGTGGTGGTGGCCGGCAGCCGCTTCAGGATGCCTTGCAGCAGCTGTTCGGTGACGGTGTCGATATTGGCGGTGGCTTCGTCGAGGATGAGGATTTCGGGCCTGCGCAACGTCGCGCGGATGAAGGCGATGAGCTGCTTCTGCCCCAGGCTCATGGCGTCGCCGGTGGCCGACACCTTGGTCGCGAGGCCATCCTCGAAGCGGGCGAGCAGCGCCGACAGGCCGGCTTCGTCAAGGTTCCGCTCGAGCGCCTCGTCGGAAAGCGAGGCGTATTGCGGGGTGCCGTAGAGGATGTTGTCACGGACCGTGCCGGTGAACAGGAACGGCTCCTGCAGGATGAAGCCGATCTTTGCCACCCGCTCCTCCGGCGGGTAGGAACGGATATCCCTGCCATCGAGCAGCACCGTGCCCGCGGTGGGATCGTAGAGCCGCGCCATCAGCGAGGCGGTGGTGGTCTTTCCCCCGCCGGTTGGCCCGACCAGCGCGTAGGTCTTGCCCCTCTCGAGGGTGAAGCTCACCGATTTCAGCACCTCGGCGCCATCGGGGTAGTGGAAGGAGACGTTGTCGAAGGCGATGGCGGCAGTCGACGTCGTTGCCTCGGCGGGAACGGTCGCCATGTCGGACTGCAGCGCCAGCACTTCCGAGATGCGGTCGAGACCGGCCAGCGCCAGTTGCAGCGACGACCAGATACTCGCCAGCTGGCGTAGCGGATTGTAGAAATTGGTGACGTAGAGCAGGAAGCCGATCAGCAGCCCGGTGGTGAGCTCGCCGCTCGAGATCAGGTAGATACCGTAGGCCAGCACCACCAGCTGGCCCAGGTTATAGGCCAGCCCGTAGATCGGGATGAAGATATTGCTGGCGATGCCGGCGCGGATCGAGGCGGCATAATTGGTCGCATTGGCAGCCGCGAACTTGTCGCGAAAATAGTCGAAGCGGTTGAACGCCACGATGACCTTGAAGTTGGCGAGGCTTTCCTGGATCTCGCCGCTCAGGCCGCCGAGCGTCTGCAGGCTCTTGAAACTGGCGCGCTTGACCCAGCCGCCGATGAGTTGGGTGACGACGAGCACCGCCACCGCCGGCAGCAGCGCCGCGCCGCCCAGCCTGACATTCAGCACCAGCAGCAGGATGCCGGCGCCGACGATGAGGAAGGCGTTGCCCAGGAACTGCATCAGCGCCTGGGCGAAGAACTGGTTGAGCTTGTCGGTGTCGTTGTTGATGCGCGAGATCAGGTCGCCCGACCGGTTCTGGTTGAAGAAGGCGACCGGCAGTTCCTGCAGCTTGTTGAAGATGGCATTGCGCAGGTTGAACAGGATACGGCGGGCTCTCCCCCCCCATGAGGGGGGGGGGGGGTAGGGGGAGGGGGGGCGGGCGGCGAGCGCGGGGCGCCCCAAGAACCGCTACCGGCACAACACCGGCACAAACCTCGTGGGGGCGAGCGCGTGACGCGGGCGCGCCGCCCGGCCACGAGGCGGGGCGGGGGGGGGGCCGGGCGGGAGGATGGCTGGCGCCGCGGGAGGG